>ERZ773090.363-NODE-363-length-27483-cov-34.7295_pt1 | contig 27483 bp, 29 predicted proteins | sample MGYA00580579_ERZ773090 | MGnify/ENA primary metagenome ERZ773090 (study PRJEB29015, sample SAMEA2738014) | human oral metagenome | biome: human oral; feature: human-associated habitat; material: dental | place: China | collected 2132 ... | reverse complement strand
CGCTCACGTTATCACCAACTGAGTTGCGTCCGTATGAACCACATCCAAGTGTCAATGATGGGATGAAGGCATTGTATACGTCACCGATACCGCCGAAAGTAGATGGAGAGTTCCAGATAATACGCATTGCTTTGATTTCTGTACCAAAGCGTTTAGCAAGAGCTTCGTCTTTTGTATGGATAGCTGCTGAGTGACCAAGTCCGTTAAACTCAACCATTTGACGAGCTTTTTTAAGACCGTCTTCTGTGTCCTCAGCTTTCAATACAGCGATTACTGGTGACAATTTTTCACGAGTCAATGGTTCTTTCGGTCCTACTTCTGCACATTCCGCAGCCAAGATGTTTGTTCCTTCTGGAACGCTGAATCCTGCTTGTTCTGCAATCCATGCAGCTGGTTTCCCAACGATGTTTGCATTTAGTTTAGCGCCTGCACAGTTCTTGCTGTTGGCTTTCACACCGAAACAGAATTCTTCAAGAAGGGCTTTTTCTTTTTTGTTTACAAAGTAAGTATGGTATGATTTAAATTCTTCAACAAATTCGTCATACACTTCTTTATCAATGATAACAGCTTGTTCTGATGCACAGACCATACCATTATCAAATGATTTAGACATAACGATGTCATGAGCAGCTTGACGGAGGTCGGCAGATTTTTCTACATAGGCAGGAACGTTTCCGGCACCTACCCCAAGAGCTGGTTTCCCACATGAGTAAGCCGCCTTAACCATGGCATTACCACCAGTTGCAAGGATAGTTGCAACACCTTCGTGGTTCATAAGCGCTCCAGTTGCTTCCATAGATGGTTCTGTAATCCATTGAACACAGTTTTCAGGTGCTCCAGCCGCGATAGCTGCATCACGAACGATTTGTGCTGCGTGAGCAGAAGATTCTTGAGCTGATGGGTGGAAGGCGAAAACGATTGGATTACGTGTTTTCAAAGCAATCAATGATTTGAAAATAGCTGTTGATGTTGGGTTCGTTGTTGGAGTGACACCACACACAACACCGACAGGTTCTGCAATTTTAGTCAATCCTGTAACGGGATCATCTTCGATAACACCGACAGTTTTAACACCACGCATGTTATTGACAACGTGTTCACAGGCAAAAAGGTTTTTTGTAGCCTTATCTTCAAATACTCCACGACCAGTTTCTTCAACTGCATGTTGTGCTAGGATACCGTGCGCATCAAGAGCTGCAACTGAAGCTTTCGCTACGATGTAGTCAACTTGCTCTTGGTTCAACTTGCGCATTTCATCAAGCGCAACCAAGGCTTTTTTAACGAGACCATCGACATGCTTTTCAGCAGCAAGTTGTTTTTCCTCAGGTGTTAACATTTTTTTATCAGCCATATTATCCTCCATAGCCTTCAAGGATTTAATCCTTTGTTAATTTTTTCACAATTTTATTATAACTCTTTTTCAAGACTTTGTAAACCATTTCATAAGCATTTCACAAAGAAATTTTATGATATTGTGAACTTTTTCTCAATACACCTGCGCAATAGAGTTTTGTCTGGATGATTGTGAAATTATGGAAAATATTTTTTTATTTCACAAAGTTTTTTCTCGTTGATAATCAGACATCGACTCCACTTCTAGAAAGCGCTTTCTTTTTGGCTTTTGAGAATAGTCCCCTAATCTGGAGACTATTGTTTCTGTTGAAAAACACCTTGTTTAAAGGTTCCCTCATAGACAACTTCTTGCTCTGTTGTCAATTTCCCTTGTCCTTCGGCCTGGCCATTTACAAAATCACCTTCATATTTCCAGCCAGATTTGGACTGGAAGGTTCCTTTACCATTGAAGGCCCCATTGTTGAACTCACCTGTGTATTGATCACCATTTTCAAAGGTCAGAGTTCCTTGACCATTCATCTTTCCTCTTACCACGGTTCCATCATAAACAAGTGCACCATTATCAAGTGTCAGAACACCCTGTTTAGGTGTGTTTAGTAGAAAAACCGAGATGGCACAGATAGCGATTAGAAGGACTGTTGCAATCTCTATACGTGGGCGAGTTAGATAAACTCGATATTTTTCGAAGATTTCTTTAAGCTTTTCCATTGTCACTCTCATTTTCTAAACGATCTAGCCAGCTTTGGCATCCATTTGTGATACGCGCATAGGTTTCCTCAAAATCTCCTGTATACCAAGGATCTGGAACACTTTCAGATGCAAAAGAGTAGATTTTGTGCTGTAGTTCCTGAGGACACATTTGACGCAGATCTGAAACGTTTGAGGCATCCATACCAATAATGTAATCAAATAACTCAAAATCTTCTCTACGAATCTGGAGTGATGTTTTGTCTTTGTCATACGGGATCCGATATTGCTGGAAAATCCCTTGCGTTCCCTTATGAATCGGATTGCCATGTTCCCATGATGACGTTGCCCGACTCTCAACGTGGTAATCGCTCGTTATGGACTTCATCACAAACTCTGCCATGGGGCTACGACAGATATTTCCTAAGCAAACAAATACTATTTTTTTCATCCCTTTTCCTATCATCTCATAGAAAAACGGGAGTGATAGATCCCGTTTTATTCTTCAATTGCTCCGCTTTCGTCGATAACTGCTCCTTCTGGTGTCACAGCCTCTTTGAGTGGCAACACTGTCTTGATTGCAGTCAATTCGAAAGTCAAATAAACGCCATCTACATCCAGTACGATTGTTTTCTTCTCAGTATCTACTTCATCCACTGTTCCGTAGAGTCCACCAATTGTAATGACTTCATAGCCTTTCTGAAGCTTGTTCAAGCTTTCCATACGCTTTTGTGCTTGTTTCTTTTGAGAACGTTGCATAAAGAACATCAAGGCCATCATCCCTACAAGCATGATTAAAAAAGTAATATTTGGATCCATTGTTTTCTCCTTTGTATTTTACATAGGACTACTATATCAAATTTCAGCTACTTTTACAAGGTTGTGCCTTGTTTTATGGCAATAAAAAAATCAGAGTTTTCACTCTGATTTTTCTGCGATTATTTCAAGTTTTGAACGACTTTGACTAGATTTTCAACTGTAAATCCGTACTCTGCCAATACTTTTGGTGCTGGGGCAGATGCTCCAAAGGTATCAATACCGAGAACTGCACCATCAAGACCAACATATTTGTACCAGTTTTGAGTTGCTCCCATTTCGACTGCAACACGACGTCGAACTGCATTTGGAAGAATTTCTTCCTTATAAGCTGCGTCTTGTGCGTCAAAGACATCTGTAGATGGCATGCTGACTACGCGGACTTTTGCGCCTTGACTAGCCAATTCTTTGGCAGCTGCGACAGCTAGATTGACCTCTGAACCTGTTGCAATCAAGATGGTATCAAAGTCTGCTGCGTTTTCATAGACAACATAGGCACCTTTTGCAACCTTATCAAAGTCTGTTCCTTCTTCGACAGTCAAGTTTTGACGTGTCAAAACAAGGGCAGTTGGTGTTTTCTCACTTGTCACTGCAAGGTACCAAGCCGCTTGAGTTTCACGCGCATCTGCTGGGCGGAAAACATTCAGATTTGGCATGGCACGAAGACCTGCTAGGTGCTCAACTGGTTCGTGAGTTGGACCATCTTCACCAACTGCAATCGAATCGTGGGTAAAGACATAAGTCACAGGAAGTCCTTGCAAGGCTGACAAGCGGACAGCTGCTTTCACATAGTCAGAGAAGACGAAGAAGGTTCCACCATAAACACGAAGTCCACCGTGAAGGGCCATCCCGTTCAAGATCGTTCCCATTGCAAATTCACGAACACCAAACTGAATGTTGCGGTTCAAGCGATTAGCGTCGTCTTGAAGTCCGTCCGTTTTGATATAAGTCATGTTTGAGTGAGCGAGGTCAGCGGATCCACCCAAGAAAGTTGGCAACTTGGTAGCTACAACGTTCAAGGCATCCTGACTTGAATTACGAGTTGCTTGAGAGAAACCATTTTCTAAGGCTGGGAAGTCTGCTGGAGTCACTTCAACTGGATCACGGCCGTCGATAATGGCTTCTACTTCTGCAGCCAGTTCTGGATGAGCTTCTTTATAATCAGCAACTAATTTTGTCCAAGCTTGATAAGCTGATGCACCACGGTCTGCAACATTTTCTTTGAAATCAGCATAAACTTCAGCTGGGATTTCAAATGGTTCATAATCCCAACCAAGAGCTTGGCGAGTAGCCACAGTTTCATCTGCCCCAAGAGGAGCACCGTGTACCGCATTAGTTCCTTGTTTGTTTGGAGAACCGTATCCAATCACAGTCTTCACTTCAATCAAAGATGGTTTTCCTGAAGCTTTAGCTGCTTCGATAGCCGCATGGATAGCTTCCAAGTCCGTTCCATCTTCAACCAAGGCTGTATGCCAACCGTAGGCGTTGTAACGGTCACGAACACTTTCTGTAAAGGAATCCTTTGTCTCACCATCCAAGTTAATGTCATTTGAATCATAAAGAACCACCAACTTGTCAAGTTTTTGCAAGCCTGCATATGAAGCCGCCTCACTTGAGACACCTTCCATCAAATCTCCATCTCCACAGATCACATAAGTATAGTGGTCAAAGATATTGAAACCTTCACGGTTATACTTCGTTGCAAGGAAACGTTCTGCTTGGGCAAAACCAGTAGCAGTAGAAATCCCTTGTCCTAGAGGACCAGTTGTAGCGTCAACCCCTGCTGTATGCCCAAATTCTGGGTGACCTGGTGTTTTTGAACCCCATTGGCGGAAGTTCTTGACTTCATCAATGCTAACATCTTCAAAACCAGAAAGGTGAAGAAGGGCATAAAGAAGCATAGAGCCGTGTCCTGCTGAAAGAATAAAACGGTCGCGGTTGATCCAGTTTGGTTGAGCTGGATTGATACGAAGTTGTTTTGTGAAGAGGCTATAGGCCATAGGAGCAGCCCCCATAACCACCCCTGGGTGACCTGAGTTTGCTTTGTTGATGGCGTCAATACCTAGAAAACGAATTGCATTAACAGATAGATTTGACATAGAATTTCCTTTCTCTTTGAGGTGATTAATGAATCACACATCCTATCCTACTATTATATGAAAAAATGCATAGAATAGCAATTAAACAATTTGAGCTCCTCTAGTACATTTGATTTGTCTATCCTCTCGTCACCTCATAGTAAGGAAGTAGGAGAGTATAAGCATCTTCTAACTTCTCCAATATCGCTTCTACTGACTGATTTTCAATGAAGGAAATATCTGACTTGACCAAAACTTTACGAATTTCCTGACATTGCACCTTCTCGCGTAAGAGCTGACGATCTTCTTCTGTGGCTTCTACCTTTTGACTCTGGTCGTCAGTATATGCTAGATAATACATTCCTTCTACCGGTGGAATATCTAAAACCTTGGCTTGTTTGCCCAGAGTCTGCTCATCTTTCTTTCGCTCGATGAAACTGGTCTCTAAGGAAATTCCAAAGTCTGATGGATTTCCATACAAACGCAGAGCCAACATGGGTTCTGTCACCTCCCCCTCTCTCTGTAGATAGACCCAGAAATGCGGTCGCAAGCGTTGCGCTTGATTCATCCACTGACTAGTCTGTTGCAGTTGCCATTCTGGATGCTTTTCTTGGAAGGCCTTGGCTAAGTTCGTAAAAGCCTTGCGAGCCTCCTGCCCTTTGTGGCGCAATTCCAGCATCTTCTCTCGCTCATCACCAGCCTTATCTGGATGACGATATTGGATCCCTGCATAAAATAGATAGTTCCTGATTGCTTCCATCATCTGTTTCTTCTCCTTTTTCTAACAAAAAATCAGGACAAGCCTGATTTTGTTTATTCTGTATCTACGACTACATAGCGATTTGGCTCATCACCCTCAGAATAACTCGTCACGCCATCCATGCGTGAAATAATGCGATGAATAATCTTGCGTTCGCTATTCGACATTGGATCTGTTTGTTGACTTCGACCTTCTTCTAGAACACGAGTCGCCAATTTTTGTGCATATGTTTGCAACACTTCTGCACGGTGTTCAACGTAATCATTGACGTTGATTGTGATATAGAAAGTTCTCGAATAGCGATTGTAAAGGTAATTTTGCGCTAACAGTTGAAGAGCTTTCAAGACTTTCCCGTGATAGCCAATAATGCGACCAGGTTCATTGGTATCAATTTGAAGATTGATGGTGCGGCGATTGTAGTCGCTTGAAATCGTCCCTTCAACATCCATATCATCCACAATGGTTTGAACATAGTTAGCCACTTGAGCTGCTACTTGTTCGATGTCATAACTCGGCTCCACCTTCAAACCTAGATCTTCCAAAGACTGACTTTCTACCGATTCTGACATAGATACAAATTCTTCACACTCTGCTCGGTCTTCCACTCCAGCATCTCCTGTCTGCAATTCATTTAAAATCGCGATGTGACCTGTTTCTTCTAAGATCGTGCTAGCATGTTTCTCATTTTTCAAGATTTCAGCCTTGACTTCGTCAGAAACACCCTGACCTTCCTCTTCTATTTTTTTAATTGCCTCAACAACGTGACCAAGATCAACTGTAGCCTCTGTTACTGTCTTAACAGGTTCGTTTTGTTCATTGATTTCTTTCGGAACACCTTTTACAGCTTGTTGATTGGCCTTAATCACAGTCGTCTCACTAATCGCCTCAATATCAACTTGAGCTGGTTTTTTCCCAAATAAGCCTAAAAAACCTTTCTTCTCTTTGGACACGACCTTGATGTGAGTCTTCATTCTCGGAATACCTAACTCTTTCAATCCTTTCTGGATTGCTTCTTCAACAGTTGAACCTGTAAATAATACCATTATCAGATTCCTCCTTATTATTTCGTTTTCTGAGCCTTTTTCTTGGCTTTTCTTTTTCTATTTTCCAAATCTTTTTTAGCCTGTACTTCCGCCTCACGCGCTGCAATAATCTTAAAAGGATTATTTAAGAAGTAAGTTTGCAAAACTTGATAAGCATTGGATACTGCCCAGTACAAGGCTACGCCACTAGGTGAAGCGATGGCAAAGATAAAGATCAGTACAGGCATCCCGTACATCATCCCTGTCATAGCTCCACTTCTTTCAGGTAAAGCCTTATTCGATAACCAACTACTTAAGAAGGTAAAGACTGCCGCCAAAATCGGAAGGATAAAGCTTGTGTCTACTCCCCCAAGGTTCACCCACAAAAAATGCCCTGTTTTCAAAAAGTCTACTCGAGTCAAGGCTTGGAAGAGAGCCAAGAGAACCGGCATTTGAATCAAAATCGGCCAGAGAGAAGAAGAGTGTTTGACCCCTAATTCTTTATAGACCTTCCGCATCTCCTGATCCAGCTTGGTTCTACTTTCCATATCACGACCTGGATATTGTTCTTGCAGAGCCTTGATGCGTGGTTGAGCCTCTTGCATTTTTCTAGAGGCCAGCATCTGAGTTTGAAAGACTGGCAATAGAATCGTACGAATCAGGATCGTAAAGAGGATAATCCCCACTCCGATACTAATGTCAAAGGACAAGAAGCGGATGATTTCAGCAAAAAAATAGACAAATTTACTCCATATATCTGTAGAATCTGCTGCAACATCGCTTGTCCCACAGGCTGTCATGACAAATAAGGACAAGCCCAGCAAACTAGTCAACTGTAGTTTCTTTTTCACTCCTAATTCCTTCCCGATAAATCTTTGATAACTTTAATACGTGGAGTAGATTTTTCTCCATTTCTGCATAATCCAAGCCTTCAACCCCTTTTCGAGCAATCACGACAAAATCAACGTTATCAGCTAACTGCTCCCTTACACTTAGCAAAATGTGTCGAATCCGTCTTTTAATTTGATTTCTAGTGACTGCATTCCCTAATTTCTTACTGACGGACAGCCCTACTCGAAAATGACTTTTCTGATTCTCCAATTGGTAGACAACAAATTTTCGATTGGCAAAACTTGTTCCATCCGTGAAAATAGCCTTAAAATCTTTCTCTTTTTTTACACGAAAGCTTTTCTTCAAAACTCAACTCCATCTATTAAATTACTACTATTATACCATAAATTTCAAAAAAGCCAATAATGACAAGGTTTTAGACTGTTTTAACAACAAAAAGTTGGGAAAATTTATCTCCCAACTCCTTTTTATTGTATCTTACCTTGTAATTTTATTCAGTTCATCTTACTTTTTCAAGCGTTCAACGTCACGAGCGATGACCAATTCTTCATCAGTCGGGATGACTAAGACACGAACTTTAGCAGCTTCTGTTGAGATATCTCCTGTAGCGCCAAAGACATTCTTTTCAGGATCCACATCACAGCCAAACCAAGAAATGCCTTCAATAACCATCTGACGAATCGTTACAGAATTTTCTCCAATTCCAGCTGTAAAGATAATGGCATCTGCACCGTTCAAAACTGCCAAATACTGACCAATATACTTTTGGATACGATCCACAAAAATCTCATTTGCCAGCTGCGCTTTCTCGTCACCTGTACGCATAGCTTCGTGAATATCACGCATATCGCTTGATCTCTCAGAAACACCCAAAAGTCCTGACTCACGATTGAGAATACGACTGATATCCTCTGGTGTATTGAAGTCATCTGTATGTTGCATTAAATAGGGGATAATTGCCGGATCAATATCACCTGTACGAGTCCCCATCATAATACCACCAAGTGGAGTGAAGCCCATAGATGTATCAACAGACTGACCGCCTTTGACAGCTGTAATAGAACCACCATTACCAATATGGCAGGTAATCAATTTCAACTCTTCTAGGGGGCGACCTAAAATTTTAGCTGCTTCTCCTGCTACAAACTGATGACTTGTCCCGTGGGCTCCATACTTACGAACTTTATTTTCAGTGTAGTATTTGTTTGGAAGAGGGTAACGATAGGCTTTCTCTGGCATGGTTGTGTGGAATGAAGTATCAAAAACAACAACGCTGGTAATATCTGGAAGCAATTCCTTGAAGGCACGAATTCCTGCCGCGTTGGCTGGATTGTGAAGAGGAGCCAAGAGTCCCAACTCTTCAACCTTTTCCAAAACATCTCCCTCTACCAAGGTTGACTCTTTGAAATATTCACCACCAGCAACGACGCGGTGTCCGACACCTGTAATCTCGTCGTAACCTTTGATGATGTCAAAACGAATCAAATCATCTAATAAAATTTTAACGGCTTGTGTGTGATCGTCAATATCAAGAATTTGTTGTTCAGAACGGCCGTCGAATTTTACAGTTGAGATAGAGTCTTTCAAGCCAATACGTTCAATCAAGCCTTTCGCTAATACTATTTCTTCTGGCATTTGGTAAAGTTGCCATTTCAAACTCGAGCTTCCTGCATTGATTGCAATTGTTTTAGTCATAACATGATACCTCTTTTAAGCGTTTTCAACTATTATAACAAATTCTTGCTTAATTTTCAGTACCTTTGCTCCATTTTTGAAAATTTTCTTTGAATTTCATTAATGCAGCTGGATCTTGCAGACTGGTCAAAGGATAGACAAATGGTTCTATTTCCTTGTCTCTTTTCTTCTGTAAGACAAAAATACTTTTAGCTTGACTTGCGGTTGAGAAAATATCCTCTGGCAGAGTAATGATGACAGCAAGACTCACTTCGTCTTTGAGCCAACCTTTTAACAAATCACTTTGGGAGCTGGTCAACAAATCACTCGGAGCTAGAAAAATAGCATAGCCATCTGATTTGAGATACTTGAGCCCTTGCTCCATCAGCAAATGATGGGCATAGGTATGTTCTTGGCTAGAAGCCACTTGATAGCGTGAAGCGATGGCATCGTCTGGGTAATAGCCGACAGGCAAGTCGCTAATGACCACATCGCTTTCTTTAAGCATTTGCGGACGAACGGCATCACCTTGAACAAAACCTGCCTGCAAACCAATCACATCTGCCATGCTAGCCGCCAAATCAATCAGCAAGTCATCCACTTCGATTCCCAAGTAATCCACTTTTTTAGCAAGAGATGTCAAGAAAGTAGCCCCCAAAATCCCCATACCAGAACCAATTTCGAGGATACTAATTTCCTCTTGATCAAGCAATTCTTCCACAACAAGTACCAAGAGGAGGGCAATGGCATCTGGTGTAAACTGGTGATTGGCCTGTAAAGGCTCAGTTTGTCCTGCCTTCATCAAGAGAAACTGGTAGGTCTTGAGCCACTCTTCCTTACGAAGTGCTAGGCGCTTAAGGGCTTGATTGTTCTCCTTGACCTGCTCTAGCTCAGTCTCACCATCCAGATAGATGCTGTTTTGCTCTACCAAGGCATCATAAAAGTTGGTCACCAAATCACTTTGGATGATTTGGACATTCTCTAGTAAATACGTATAAGCTTGTTCTATTTTTTCAAAATCCATATTCCTATCTTATCAAAATTCACCTATTTTTTCCATCTGAAGAGAAAAAATCACTGCTTTAGTCAGCGAGTGATTTTTGGGCTACAGTTAAAAAGAGCTCTGCGTAATTTCCTAGGAAAAGATCTTCAGCACTGTAAAGAATCTGACTGTCAATGCTCGAAAAACCAAACTGGGCTAGCTTGTTTTCCAGTTCAGCCAATTCAAAGCCGTGGTGGTTGGTATCTGTCTTGACAAAATCAGCAATGAGGACTTGTCCCTTCTCCCTAAGGTAATGGTGAAACATGGCAAGAGTCGCATCTAGATCAGGCATATGATGAAGAACCCGACTGACTACAATTAGGTCAAATTGTTGCTCCAAGGGATTCACCAGTAAATCCTGCTCAAAGAGTTGAAGATTCCTGATTTCTTGGTCCTCTGCTTTCAAACGGGCTTGCTCCAGCATTTTCTCCGAGATGTCTACTAGGGTAACCGACTTGGCCTGCTTAGCTAGGGGCAAGGCTAACAACCCCGTTCCCCCACCGAAATCCAGTATTTCCTTGTCTGATAGAAGATCAATCTGTTTTTCAACTGCTTGACAAACCAAGTTTGCAAGAAAGATATTTTTGGGCGAATCAAAGGTTTCTGCTTTGTGATTAAAATCGTGTTTCATGCTTTTAGTGTAACACAAAGAAGTTGAATTGCCTAGGAATTGGCTTTCTTTTCAGGCTTTTCTTCTGTTTTTTGTTGATTTTGTTTTGTATTTGAATCAGTCGCTAGCTGTTGCTTTTTATCCGTTTTCTTTTCCTTGGCTTTCATCGAAGGAAAGAGAAATTCATAGTTGCCCTTATTCATACGAACACTTGTTGCAAAACCTGTTTTCGTATTTTGATAAGTGACTTTTCCTAAGTTGAAGACTCGTTCCCCACTTTCTTGCTCAGCCTTATCTTTACTTCGCTTGGCCATGGCAAAAGCGACCAACTTTTCTTTATTTAAGGCAAAGTCTTTGTGATGGGCGACTTGCCGATTCAAATAAAACTGCAGCAATAGACTAAAGATGGCTGCCATGGTGACTGCATATAGGAGAACGCCTGCCTTAACTTTTTGATTTTTCCACACGATAGATGAACTCTCTTTCTAAGCCTTTTTGAAATTGGAAGCGAAAGCGAACCAGTTGATTTTCCTCTGTGATTTGTGCTGATTTCAATCCATAAACCATAGGTTGGTAGCCTCGTCCACTGGCATCGGTTTTTCGAAAATCGTCCGATTTGAACCTACCTATAGAGATATCCTTACCATCCTGTTTCATGTAGATGCGATTGCCTTCCACCTTTTCAAACTGCGAACGCTCTAACTCTGCCTCCAGTTGATCCACAAACAAGAGCCACTCCTTTTGCTCGCTTTGCTGCTGGTAACGAACTTCTGAAATAAGGAGCTGGCTCATAGCTTGAAAGAGGAGCAAGCCTCCGCTAATGACGATAAGGGCAATCAGAGATTCTAAAAGAGTGAAAGCTCTTACCTTACTGCTCTTTAAGGTCGAGTAACTTCTCTGAACCATAGTAGACCTCCAATCCCTTCTCACTAGAAAACACCTGAATCTCCACTCCGTTTATGTTTACCTGATTTTGATCTGTCTGCAGAGCCATCTTAGCTACACGCAAGACTTCTTCCTTTTGCAAGATTTCTGCCTCTTCTTGTCTATTTTTCTGAATTTGCCCCAAAAGAAGGGTCGCAATGCTTGCAAACACAGCCAAAGCTACTACTGCTTCTAGTAAGATTACTGCCTTAATTTTTTGTTTCCTTAATGCGTTTAATTTTTCCATTTCCTAGATATAATTGATAGCGAATCGCTCCTTTGCTGGTCTGAAATTCAACCTTAGCCAGAGACGAATTGCCCCCAGCTCGGTCAAAATGAATCGTTTGTCCAGATGGTGCCTGAATCCCTTTGGGAACAGTCAACTTCTGACTGCCATTGCTAATCGTATGCCCATCTAAGTTCAAGCTAGTTTTTTCCTGACTAGCTAGACTGCGTTTTTGCGTTTCCCGATAGAGTTCTTCAAATTCCATAAAGAAAATCTGCTCCTCTACCGCTGCAAAACTGGACTGGACTGAGCCGGACAAGCCCAAGGCAATGATACTCACAAGCCCCAAAACCAAGAGACCTTCTAACATGGTAAAGGCCTTAATCCGCAACAGTTTGACTTGTTTTTTGTTTTGCATGGTATTCTTTATAAGCCTTGGCTTGCTCTGCTGTGATGCGACCGTCTGCCTGTAATTTGCTGAGGCTAGCATCTTCATTCTTGTCCAGACTATAGAGTTCTGCCTGACTTTCCACCACCTTAACAACAGCAGCTTTTCCTTTGTCATTCACTGCATCCTTTTGTTTGGTCAAATTAGGCACAAAGAGCAAGAGAAGTACGCTGATAATTAAAAGGACAATCAACATTTCCACGAGAGTAAAGGCTTTCGCCTTGGCTTTTTTCAAATTTGTCATAAGTTTTTTCATTCTAAAAATTTACCTCCATATTTTGATACATGGGCATGAGCATTGCCGCATAAAGTAAAACGATAATCAGGGCCACAAAGATAAAGACCAGTGGCTGCACCAAATTCATGGTGCGGTTGACTCGGGTAAAAAAGGCTTCCCAAGTCTTTTCTGCATAGATTTCCAACTCACTCCCCAGCTTGGACTTGACTTCCCCATACTCGATGATGAGACTCAACTCCTTTTTAAAGAAAGGATAGGTCGCTATGGTTTGAGAAAATTCGCGGCCATTTTGCAAGGCTTGAGCCAGATCTTGACCGATTTCTTTAAAGAGCTGAGAACCTTGTTCCTGCATGATCTGAAAAATCTGCGTCAGCTCCATTCCCTGTGAAACCATATTGCCCCATTCACGCGCATAATAGGCTGTCAGATAAGTCAGGACAAAGATTCCAAGAAAGGGAATCCGTGCTAACATAGAGAATACCCGCATCTTAGAACTTCTTTTGTAGAAAGTGAGGGCTAAAAATAGAGATAGAGAGCAAACCAGCACTAGTCCCAGAAAAATTTGTGGCAGATTGCCGATGATTTGGGTGGCGATATTGCTACTGTCCAGTTGAGGTAGCAAATAATTCCTCAACCCCAGCATGATTAGCAGGAGAAATCCCAGCAAAATCAAAGGATAAGTCGCCACTTCAATTAACTTTTTCTTAACCTTGGCCAAATTATCCAAATATTCTTCTATCTTTCCCAAACTCAGGTGAAGATTCCCGTGCACCTCAGCTAGGGATAATTGGGTCACAATAGCACTTGAAAAACCCAAGCTGTCCATCATCTCTGAAAAGGATTTCCCCTGGGACAAGCCTTGGTGCATCTGGGCCACATAGTCCTTTTCCAGCAAGGCACTTCTCCCCAAGAAAGAAATAATTTCCACCAAATGAAAGCCACTGGAGAAGAGGTTGTTAAACAAGGTGATGATTTTCTTCTGCTTAGCTGTAGCTAATTTTTTCCGTTTCAGCCTGAAGACTTGTGATATGTCCATCTTTAAGAAGCTGGTCAATCTGCGCATTCCACCTGGTTGGCTGATGTTCTTGATAGTCTTTGTTTGCAAAGTCAACGATTCCTCCTCCCCCAATTAATCTCTGGTAACAGACTCCTTGCAGAACAACTGCTAATTCCTCCTCCGTCACACCCAACTCCAGAAGGCGTTCATAAACACCTCGGATACTCTTGGCATGAATGGTTGAAAAAACTGTCGCACCTGTCAAACTGGCTCTGACCACTGCACGCGCTGTCTCGCTATCCCGAATTTCACCGATAATCAAGAGATCTGGACGATGTCGGAGAGACAGTTTGATCAGATTTTCATAGGTCAGTCCGATTGCCTCATTCAACTGCAATTGCAACATCTCTTCCTGCTTGATCTCGACAGGATCTTCAATGGACATGACCTGCTGCCCCTTAAAAAGGGATTTGGCTAATTCGTGCATCAGCGTCGTCTTGCCACTTCCGACTGGACCTGCAAATAGATAGAGTCCTCTTTGCCTGTATTGCTTGCCCAGTTCTCCAATATCCTGAAACCAGAAATGCAAGTCCTGCTCCTCATCGTGTAACAAACGAATGACCAAACTCTCATGTCCCCGATAATCTCCCACGGTGGACAAACGCAGAGAAGAAGCCTTTTCGTCATACTGATAATCACAAGAACCCAGCTGACTGCGCCGCTTTTCTCCTACATTCATCCCAGCCACAAACTTGAAATGACTAATCACAGCAGCTAATACCTCAAAATCATAGGAGTCAACTAGACACCGCTCGTCTCCAACCCGCATGTGAAGTTCATAGGACTTTTCCTTGGGGATAAAATAGATATCCTGAGCCTTCTTTTCTTTCGCAGTAGCAATAATTTTTTGTGCAATTTCTTGTACCATACCGCCCTCCTTATCTAACTATTCGCAAAAAATAAAAAAAGCAACTAAAAAAGTTACTTTTTTATCTCCATTTCATGCGGCAAGAACGATGTTTTTCTTGACCTGTTTGTTTTTCATAACCTGGACGTAGCTTTTCATCGGGGATGACTTGCCCATCCTGTAAAAGAGCCAAAGAATGATACTGCTGCAAATACTCATCACACTCATCACACCAGCGTTGGTCTGCAGGATCCCAAAAAATAGTCATCAAATCGCTCCGACTCTTATAAAGAGGATTCTTCTTTTCCAGCTCAAACCAGCATGATTTATAATATTTTAGAGCATCATAGTACTTGTTAAAAGAGCGACTCATAATGACATCTTTTTCCCAACCTTCTATGAACCACCACGGTTCAAAGTCCCCATACATTTCTATAACACGATACATTTTCACTACTTCCTTTGTACCGTATATTATAACGAATTTTCTAGAACAATGAAAGGATTTTGCTTCATTATAGAACAATCTTCTAGCTTTCTGAAGATACCTCTAAATAGAAAAGCAAAGGCTGAGTCATCACAGCCTCTGCTTTTTACTATGCTTGATAACGTTTCACACCATCTAGGTAGGTTGCTACCAATTCCAAATCTTTATCTAGTACGATAAAGTCAGCGTCATAGCCTTCACGGATTTGACCACAGACATCATCGATGTGAACGGATTTTGCTGGGTTGAGGCTGGCCATCATGACCGCTTCATGTGGATTCGCAATGCCCCATTCGACCACATTCTTCAAACCGTCTTTGAGTTTGAGAATAGAACCCGCTAAGTTGCCTGTAGATTTGAGGCGAGCTGTTCCATTGGCAACAACTACTGGGAATTCTCCCAACATGTAATCTCCATCTTCCAAACCACCAGCTGTCATACAGTCTGTGATAAGAGCAATATTTTCAGTTCCCTTTTGCTTGAGCAAGATATCACATGCCTTTGGATCCACATGGTGTCCATCACAAATCAATTCTGCATAGGTATGAGGCAATTCATACATGGCTCCCACCATACCGAGCTCACGGTGAGTCAACCCACGCATCCCATTGTAGGCATGCACCCAAACACTTGCTCCAGCATCGACTGCTTTTTTAGCTTCATCAAAAGTCGCATTTGAGTGTCCAAGAGCAACAGTCACTCCTTCACCCGTAATCGTACGAACAAAGTCTTCTACACCTTCACGTTCTGGCGCAAGGGCAATTTTATTGAGCAAGCCATTTGCTGCTTTTTGCCAAGCACGAAACTCATCCATACGAGGATCTTTCATGTAGGCAGGATTTTGAGCTCCCTTGTATTTCTCTGTGAAATAAGGCCCTTCAAAATAGATTCCACGAATCTTGGCTCCACTTGCTTCCTGGTAACGAGCACCGATATTTTCTGTTACCGCAAGCAACTGCTCATAAGAGGAAGTCAAAGTTGTCGGCAAGAAACTCGTTACTCCCATGCTGAGGAGCCCTTCACTCATGGTATGAAGGGTTCCTTCGATGTTATTATCCATGACATCGACACCACCAAATCCATGAATGTGGGTATCCACAAGTCCTGGAGCAATGCTGTAGCCTGTATAGTCAATCACCTCAGCACCTTCAGGAATCTGTTCTACATGTTTGCCAAACTTGCCATCCACAAGTTCCAAGTAACCGCCACGACGAACTCCGTGTGGGTAGAAAAACTGATCCGCTTTAATATAATTAGGCATAATGATAACCTCCTTGATAGATTGATTCTAGAATTTATTATGTCAATTACATTATAAACCTTTCTTTTTCATTTGTAAATGGTATAGACCTATTTTCTGGAGATATTTTAAAAGAGCTGGATTTCTCCAACTCTTTGATTTTATTTTGATTTTACAGGCAGTTCTTGAGCAGCCTTAACAGCAGCTGCAATCGTCTCTGCGTAAAGTTTAGCACCTTCTTCAATCATGTTGCTATCATTTCCAAAGTGGACTTGGTCGGTTCCAGCCCAGATTTCAGGGTGTTCCTTAGCAACCTTATTCCAGTCAGCGATGCTCACATACGGATTCTTTTCAGCTAATTCCCGTGCATAAGCCGCATACTGCTCCACTGATGCATAAGTGTCCTTGCTCTTGTCACCTTCATAAGGAGTTACAAGAATCAGATGGTGGCCTTTGGGAAGATTTTTAACTATCGTATCTAAGTCATCTTTATAATTCTCTGGTCCGTTTACACCCGTTGCAATGACAACTGTTTTTAGAAGTACCTTGTTCTGGCTGTTATTGAGCATGATGTCATTGGCTTGCTTGGTTGTCCGACTAACTTGAGCGTTGATATTTGCTTCAGGAAGGGCCTCTTGTAAGGCAGTATTAGCACGCAAGGCTACCGAATCTCCAATCAGACTCGTTCCCTCAGAAATTCCAAGTCGGCTAGCCTCTGCTTGCTCAGTAAGAGTCTTTGTTTGCCCTATATTGGTCTGGGCTTGTTTAAAACCATTCACCATCAAGTCTGTTTCAAAGGCTCCAACTTGAGGAGCCACAGCTATGATAATCAAGGTAATCAAGGTAAGAATGCCAGCACCACCAGCACTAATTGGTTTAATATGAGGCAATCGACTAATCTTCCGTATTAAAGGATTGGATTTACCGGCAATCAATGGCTCAATAATATAGAAGGATAGGATAGCGAAGAAATAGGAAAAGATGATTGTCAGAATAACAGCAGGCAGATTACTCATCAACTGAGAAAAGATAATATAAAAAGGCCAGTGGAAGAGATAAACCGCGTAGCTGGTATCCGCTAAAAATGTAATGATCCGAGGTTCTTGTATCTCAGGCGTTTTCTCATGCAAGACACGCGCAGCAAAAATCATGGTCACTGCCGCTAAACTTGCTAGCAAGAAGCCAAATAAGTACGCAAACAGGTAGGTGAACTTGACAAAGAAAGTCAAGAGTATTAACACCAAGAGACCTGCAGCAAATACCAGTAGATTCTGACGAATATCCCATGTCCGGTCAAACTGCTTGACTAAATCGCTCGTCTGACGAACCCCCACAACTGTCGCCAAAATGCTTCCTAAAAAGAAGGGATAAACATGGGTTAAACTTGAAAAGTAGACAGATGAATAGGAACTAGCCATTAGACTGCCAATAAACATGGAGAAAAAGCTAATGATGAAAGCTCCCGCAGAAAGGAGAAAGACCATCCCTCTCAATTGACTACTAGATTTTGAACGTTTCGATAAAAACCAAACCGCTAAGCCCCAAAGGATATAGTAGTGAACCTCAACAGCTAGACTCCAGTTATGAACAAAGAGATGCGGAATGAACTGGGATTCGTAACTTCCCCCTGTTAACATCTCATAGAAGTTGGTCATAAAACCAAGAACTCCAGCTATCTGGCCACCAATTCCAGCAACATAGTCTTGACGAACCAAAAAAGTAAAAGGCATGGTCACCAAAACCATCAGCACCACAGGTGGCACGATGCGGTAAAACCGTCTCTTAAAAAAGCCCAGCAAATCAATCTGGCTTTTCTTTCCAAACTCTTCTAAAAGGAGGGAGGTAATCAAGAATCCCGAAAATGTGAAAAAGACATCTACCCCGAAAAATCCTCCAGGAAAGATGGTCTGAAAGAAGTGGTACAGAAGCACCAGAAGTAAACCTGTAATCCTAATCAAGGAAAACCATTTAATACGCATACGAGTCTATTCTCCCTTTCGTTATACACTTTATTCTATCAAAAAAAGAAGAAAAATCCTACGAGAAAACGTAGGATTTTTAGCTTCTATAAATTCCATTTTAGAAATTGCGTCCTGACTTGTTGTAGCCATATTTTTCCACAAAATACTCACGAAATTCCAAGAGATTGTCATCCATGATGGCTTGACGCACCTGCTTCATCAGGTTAAGCAAGAAGTAAAGATTGTGGTAGCTAGTCAAGCGGATGCCAAAGGTTTCGTCAGCCTTGAGCAAGTGACGAAGGTAGGCGCGTGTATAGTTCTTACATGTGTAGCAATCACACTCAGGATCCAGTGGCGTAAAGTCTTCAGCGAATTGGGCATTCTTGACAACCAAACGACCTTGGCTGGTCATACAAGTTCCGTTACGAGCGATACGAGTTGGCAAGACGCAGTCAAACATATCCACACCACGAATAACTCCATCGATCAAGCTATCTGGCGCTCCCACTCCCATCAAATAGCGAGGTTTGTTTTCAGGAAGGAGTTGAGTTGTGAAATCCAAGACTGCATTCATCTCTTCGTGGGTTTCTCCAACGGCTAGTCCACCGATAGAGTACCCTGGAAAGTCCATGCTAACAAGATCATGAGCCGATTGGCGGCGCAAATCTTCAAATCCTGCCCCCTGCACAATCCCAAACAAGCCTTGGTCATGCGGACGACGGTGAGCCTTTAAACCACGCTCAGCCCAACGACTGGTACGCTCAATTGATTTCTTAACGTAATCATAGGGTTGGTAAAACTGAGGACATTCATCAAAGGACATCATGATGTCTGAGCCTAGATTGTTCTGAATAGAGATGGCTTTTTCTGGCGATAGGAACATCTTGGAACCATTGAGATGGTTTTTAAAGGTTACCCCTTCTTCGGTGATATTTCGGCTATCTGCTAGGGAATAAACCTGAAAACCACCACTATCTGTCAAAATAGGCTGGTCCCAGTTCATAAATTTGTGGAGACCACCTGCGCGTGCGATGAGTTCATCTCCTGGACGAAGCCACAGATGATAAGTATTAGAGAGGATAATTCCCGAACCCATCTCCTTCAACTCCTCCGGTGACTGAGTCTTGACAGTAGCTTGGGTCCCAACTGGCATAAACATAGGTGTCGGGAAGGTACCGTGTGGGGTGATGATTTCTCCTAGACGAGCTCCTGTGTGTTTTTCTTTCTTAATCAAACGGTATTTGATTGGTGAATCTGACATTTTCTACCTCCGAAGCTGGGAAAGACAGTCCCAGTTCATACTTTGTGCCCAAAGGCATACTGTATGATTTTATCAAAAAAACCAGGAACTGTCACGAACTATGGTATAATGAAAGAATGAAATACCCAAAAATTGATTTAAAAACCATTCGTCTGCAGACTAGGCAATTTCAGGCTGAAAATCCCCGCCTCTTTCTTGTCTATCTCTTACCTAGCATACTGGTCATCTTATCAGGCTTTCTCAACCCCTTGGCTCGCCTCCAAGAAAATGTTTTAGAGCAATCCTTTTTCAGCATGCTGGCACAAGTGCTCCAAGCCTATCTATTCCCGCTAGTTGTTTCTTTTGTGAGCACGATTTTTCTAGCAGGTGCTGCCTTTGCGACACTCCGACTCCTCAAGGATCCTGATACAGAACTCTCAGTAAAATCAAGTCTAGCCCTCTTTGCTGAAGAGCGCTTCTCGCAAACCTTCCTAACTCTGCTCCTCAAACGTTTCTACCTCTTTTTATGGAGCATTCCAAACTTAGTAGGCGTTTATTTTCTCTTTTATAGCAATCTATTGGCTAGGAGATTTGTCGCCCTACATCCTGAATTTCCAAAATTAGACCTCTCATCCGTTGAAACGGAGCAATTCCTTATGACCTTTGGCCTCTATTTTTTCGCGAGTCTCATCTTGATGATTGTAGGGAACATCCTCTATGTTCCGCAACATTATGCCTACTCACAGGTAGAATTCCTCCTCTGCGACACTCTGGACTTAGGACAGGCTAAACCAAGGCAAATCCTGAAAACCAGCCGTTTCTTGATGAAGGGTTACAAATTCCAGCGCTTTGTCCTCGACCTACAACTACTCCCTTGGTACTTCCTCAACTGGATTACTTTTGGAATTGCTAGTTTTTCAATCCTTCCCTATATCCAAAACAATCACATCTTCTTTTACAGAGCCCTACTAGCTCGTAAACGTCGAAATGGATAAGAGCATACAAAAACCAGCGTCTTTCAGGACGCTGGTTTTCTTATTTTAAAAGCAACATACTCAGCAGAGTCAAAATAGCGGGTCCACCTTGCTTCAGAATAATCTTCTTGTCTGCTGTCAGAGAACCGTAGGTCGCTGCACCAAGCACAAATAAAACAAAGATGCTCACAATTTCCAAACTTTGTGAGAAATAAATCCCGTACAAGAGAAAGGCCCCTATCAAAGCATTATAAATCCCTTGATTTTTAAACAGTGAACTCACCGAAAGACGAGCCAGTTCTTCCTTATCCACATTAAAGACGCGACTAGTAGTGTCTGATTGCGTAGCCACACTTTCCAAATAAAAAATGTAAAAATGCTCCAAGGCAACGATAGTTGCTAAAATAATTGTAAAAATAGACATATTCTTCTCCTTAAATTTCTATCTCTTCTAAGCCAGATATCAACTTTTCTAACAAGCGACTGAACTCTTCTCGCTCTCCTTTTGTAAGTACACTCTCCATCTGACTCTTTACGTTTATATGGTGTTGGGGAGAGTTGGTTATTAGTTGTTCTCTCGCAAAGTCTGTCACTTCCACCAAAACCTCCCTCTGGTTTTCAGGATTCCGACGTCGATTAACCAAACCTTCCTTTTCCAAAATTTTAAAGTGCCTTGTCAAGGCAGCCTGATCAATCTTCAATCTATCCTGAACTGCTATTTGATTACACGGAGACTGATCGATTAAGAAACATAAGATTTGATAACGAGTGAGACTAATCCCCAATTGGCGTTCGAATAATTGTGTCATAGACTGATCTACTAATCGTAACTGATACAGTAAATCATGGATTGCTACCATAAACCGTTCTCCTTTAACATTGATTTATCAATAATTGACTTATCAAGTATAATGCAATCCAAAAAATAAATCAAGTAATATGCTTATATTCTCTTGAAATATTACTCACTTCCTCATATTTATCCCTTTTACCCTGAAGGAATGACACACAAAAAAGAAGCGGGAACTCAATCAGTTCCCAACTTCCATTTTAATGATTAGTTCATTGATACGTGAACGTGGTCATAGTGGTTTTCGGTTACGCTACCACGGTCTGGCATTGGATTCCATGTGTAAGCTGGTCCATATTTACTATCATATGGAGCGTAGAAACGTTGTTTCCAGATGATGTAGTTGATACCGCGGCTAGCCATATTTTGGACTGCATATTCCGCGATTTGATCTCCGAGTGCTGAACTCACTGGAACCATAAAGTCGATGGCCAAACCTTTACCATGGTCCCCACTGTCACCAGGACGGTAGCCACTAAAAGATGTGATGCCAAACAAATTGGCGATTTCTTCTTTAAAGGCTGCCGTCTGTGGTTGTAGACCAGCGTTCTCAGACTTGGCTACAGCAAGGCCTGCATAGTCAGGAGCCGCTGGAGCTGAATAAGTTCTTGAAGGAGTTTGGCTTTGCTCTGCTTGATAAGTCGAAGTTGCAGTGTCAGAAGTTGCTGTTGATGCTGCTGTTTCTTCTGTTGCACTTGTTCCTGTTGTATCAGCAGGCGTTTCCGTTGTTAGCGCAGCTACTACTGGTGCTTCTGCTGGAGTTGTTGCTGCCGTTTCTTCGGTAGCTGGAGTCGCTGCTTGAGGAGCTTCTTCTTCAACTGGGCGAGTTGTTTCTGCTACTGGTGCTTCCGCTGGAGCCGTTTCAGGTGTTTCTTCAACTACAGGTGTTTCTGTAGATGGTGTCTCTTCAGCAACTGTCGCTGTCTCAGAAACTTCTGAACTTGACGCTACTTCTGTTGTTTTTTCCGTCTCGGTTGCAGTTGGAGCTTCCTCAATTGGTTGAGAAAGATCTTCTACTTGAACTGTTTGTTCATCGACTGTTACTTGATTCGTCGTCAAATCTGCTGTCGCAGTCATCACTTCTTCACTAGCATCTGATTGAGGAGCTTGGATTTCAACTTCCGTTACCTCTTCTTCCTCATTGACAGTTGTAGTGAGGACAGTATCTGGGAAAATCAAGTCCATATTGGTGATTTTGTTCAAATTAGCAAGAACTGTGACATCTACACCCAAGGCTTCTGCAATGGTGCTCAAGGTATCACCATACTGTACTGTATAGCTTGTTTTGTTGTCCGTTTTAGTCAAATCGTTTTGGATTTGCTCAACACTACGTGCAGTCCAAAGGACTTCTTCTGCTTGGGTTGCCAATACTGGGGCAAATGACAAGGCTACTGTTGAGACTAAAATCATTCTTTTCTTCATTCGTTCATATTCCTTTCAAATGAGTACCTGTCTATCATAACACAAAAAAAGCTGAAAAAAAGCCCTCTCGGGCCTATTTAACAGAACTGTCCATTCCTTGTAACAAACTCGATTACTTGAAATAGTTTGTTAGCTTTCTGTCACGCAACTGACACAATTTTTTATTCCCCAGCATCAAAAATGTGGGGAATATCTGCCAACGCTTGAATCCTGTGATTTCCTTCATAAGAAGACTCTAGAAAGTTAATGCTTTGAATGCTGCTATTCTGGGCAAATTCCACATCCAAAATCCGATCCCCTATATAATAGGTATCCCTAGGATCCAACTTATACTTGTCTAGCAGATATGTCGCCGCTTCTGGACTGGGCTTACGCGCAAAACCGCTCTGACTGGTTAGAATCTCTGTAAAATAACATTCCAAACCCAAGTCTCTTAGAATAGCGAAAGCATTGTCCCCCTTATGAGTATAGACAAACTGCTGAATCCCTGCTTGGTCTGCCCAAGCTAGCACTTCACGCGCACCTGGCATCAAAACTACCTGTGCATTCTTCTCAGACAGGCTCTGGGCACGCACCTGATTGAGCACTTCCGCATCCAGATTTCTCTCTTCTGCCACCTGCTCCAGCAAATCCTGCACCGAAAATTTGAGGATAAACTCTCTCACTTTCTCCTTATCATAAGGAATAGCAAACTGACCAAAAGTCTCCTCAATCCCTGATAAAATCGCTTCGTAAGAGTCCAATAAGGTCCCGTCTAAATCCCAAATAAAGGCTACTTTTTGCATCTCCTATCCTTTCAACATCATATAACGCTGGTAACGATAACGTAGAAATAACCAGCGAAAACCATTATCCAAAAGGGTTCCTGCCCAAATACCAGGCAAGCCCCAACCAAGAACAATGCCCATCAGATAGGCTGTCCCGATACGGATACACCACATCCCGATACTTGTCGCATAAAAGGGGAGACGAGCATTTCCCAAGCCCTGCCAAACCGCCGTATAAATAACTGTCCCTGTCGTCATAGGAGTTCCTAGTAGAGAGAAAAGTGCCACCAAAACACTAGCTTCGACCGCTACAGGATCGGTCGTATAGAGATGGGTCAGTGGTACCCCTAAGGCATAGATACTGAGAGTTAAGGGCAACATGAAAATCAGAGAAATCCAAAAACTTTTCCTGCTTAAATTGTCTACTCTTTCCCAATCATTCTCTCCAACTGCTCGAGCTACCTGCATGACCGTTGCCGTAGCGACGCCAAAGGCTGGCAGGTAGTTAAACTGGGTCAAAACTTCTCCGACTGCATTTCCTGCCACTGCCTCCGTCCCAAAAGAAACAACTAAGGCAATAATGACAACATCTCCAGCCCGCATCATGAGACGTTCTCCTGCTGCTGGTATAGCCAAAGTCAACAGATCCTTATCTAGAACAAAAGTCGGCTTTTCATAAGGCAGTTTTAATTGCGACCATAAAATCACAAGACCCACCAAGCGAGACAGAATAGTCCCCCAAGCAACACCAGCTATCCCCATATCAAGAACAAAAATAGCTAGACTTGAAAAAAGAATATTCAAGGCATTAGATAAAAAACTAACATAAAGAGGCAGACGTGGATTATGAGTTGCACGAATCAAGGCCCCCAAACTGGTCATCAACCCCAGAAGAACAATTGTCCCACCCACTAAAGAAAGGTAGAGTCCTCCACTTTCGGCCACAGCCCGCTCAGTCCCCAAAAGTCCTATCATCTCTTGCCCAGCAAAGATAGACAAGGCCCCTAAAAGCAAACTCAGTAGCAAGGTAATCTTCAGCGCTTCAGTAACGTGATAATCCAACTTTGACTGATCTTTCTGTCCCATGCTTTTTGAAATAAGGCTGGAAATAGCAGTTCCCAGAGCGATGAAAATCGCCTGGTAAATCGTGATAATATTGCTGGCCACTGAAACACCCGAAATAGCTATCAAACCCAAGTGAGCGACCAAGTAACTGTCCACCATCCCCATGAGCATCTGCAAAAAATTTTCTCCCATAGCTGGCAAGGCAATGTTGAGTATGTCTTTATTTTTCCTAAACAATCCGTCCTCCTGATGAAAAGAAACTCAGTTGGTTTCCCAACCGAGTTTACTTCCTCTGTCTTAAAGTCCTAGATAAGCCTCAACCGCTGCTTGCATGTCAGCAGCTGCCACTGTTGTCTTGTGACGAACAGGAGCTGTTTCGAGACCATCAACTGCTGGTGGCACTGCAACGCCTGAGATTTCATGTAATTGAGCCAAGGCTTCAAAGTCAGTCAAGCCAACTTTCCCAGTTACAGCTTCTACGGCAACCACTGGAAACTTGTATGGACTAGCTGTTGATGCAATCACCGTCTGGGTTACATCGCCAGTAGCCGCTTGGTATTTTTTATAAACTGCTGAGGCAACCGCCGTGTGAGGGTCTTCGATGTAGGCATCTGTATCATAAACACGCTTGATTTCTGCTGCCGTTTCTTCCTCAGTCGCATATTCAGCTGCAAAGAGTTCAAGAATCTCTGCATCAAAATCAGTCAGTTCATATTGTCCTTGACTATTCAAAGAATCCATGAGTTCAGCTGTCTTAACCGCATCATTCCCTAAAAGATGGAAAATCAAGCGCTCCAAGTTTGAAGATACCAGGATATCCATAGATGGGCTTGTTGTGACCTTGAACTCACGTTTCTTGTCATAGACACGAGTTTTAAAGAAATCTGTCAAGACATTGTTGTCATTTGAAGCACAGATCAATTTGCCAACTGGCAGGCCAATTTGCTTAGCATAAAAGGCAGCTAAGATATTTCCGAAGTTCCCAGTTGGAACTGTGAAGTTGACCTTATCTCCAGCCACAATCTCACCAGTCTTGACCAACTGAGCGTAGGCATAGACATAATAAACAACCTGTGGTACCAAACGACCAATATTCATAGAGTTAGCTGATGAAAACTGTAGCTTATTAGCAGCCAATTTTTCACGAAGTTCCACATCGTTGAACATGTGCTTCACGTTTGTTTGCGCATCGTCAAAGTTTCCATCAATAGCCACAACATGAGTATTGTCTCCAGTTTGAGTGGTCATTTGCAACTCTTGCACCTTGCTGACACCATCTTTTGGATAAAAAACGATAATCTCAGTTCCTGGAACATCCGCAAAACCTGCCATGGCAGCCTTACCTGTATCACCAGACGTCGCCGTCAAGATGACAATCTTGTTCTCCAAACCGTGTTTCTTAGCAGCAGTCGTCATAAAGTATGGCAAGATAGACAAGGCCATATCCTTAAAGGCAATCGTTGAACCATGGAACAATTCCAAGTTGTATTGCCCATCCAGTTTCACCAATGGCGCAATAGCTGGAGTATCAAACTTGCTATCGTAGGCATTGTTGATACAGTAGTCCAACTCCTCAGCCGTAAAGTCATCTAAAAAGGCTGATAAAACTAATTTAGCCACTTCTTGGTAAGAAGCATCTTTCAATTTTTCAAAGTCCAAATCTACTTTTGGATAAGTAAGTGGTGTAAACAGACCACCATCCGTCGCCAAACCTTGCAAAATAGCTTGGCTGGCAGTTACTGTATTATTCGCATCACGCGTTGATTGATAAACTAATGTCATGAATCTCTATCCTTTATCTATAGTCTCTTCCATTATATCACGATTTTTCAGAAAATTCTCCCTTTATAAGAGAAATTATAATCCCAATTCTTTCTTCAAAGGCTCTAAATAAACCATTTCTTGCTTATCTCTTTTCTCCAGTCCTTCCTCAGCAAGAAGGAGTAAGCCTTTTGAAAACTCAACAATTGCAGATTCTTCCTCATCTGTGAGTTTTTTCTTAGAAAATTGCCGTCTCAATGACTTGTAATCACGACCAAATGTGATAAAAAATGGAGCAGCTCGCAAGTAAGCTTCTAACTTATCTAAATTAACTAATAATCCCAAGTGAAAGGTAGCAGAAGCAAAAGTCCTATCAAGCGGCTGAGTACACACACTACGAAACTCAATAGTCCCTCTAGTTGTTAAGTCTTGGTACTGGTAACTACGGTGTGTCTGAAAGTCCTTCTCCTGAGGATAGATTAATACTTCATCCCCATTAAGGGTAAATGCCTGGATTTCAGGTGTAGTCAAATAGTTCCTAGCCTGAACAGGATAAAAATAATAGGTCTGCCCATCACGCTCCGCTGTGAAAATCGCAGAATGATCTAGATAGTCAAAAAAATCCTCCTCATCCTTAAAGAGTCTAGCATTGACACCTACATTCTCTGGATAGATACCATGCATAGATTCTTCCCAAAAAATATCTCTCGAAATTTTGGTATCCCAATCTGCCCCTGAAAACTCAGAATTTGCAAACAAATAAGCTTTTGCTGCTTCAATTTGAGTAAAAGCATTGATAACACGCAGAAAGTTAGACTTTGAAACGTCCAGTTGAACCTGACTTCCACAGATAAAGGCACCATACTCAGGGAAATGATGTAAATCTGATTTAGTTACATTTCTACTCAAATTCAGATAATCCATCAACATCTGATAGCGGGGATAAGCCACTGGACAATTCTCATTTTTATCCCAGTTGGGATGAATGCCGCAGCCAACAATAGCATGATTAGCTTCACCCAACTTATTCTGAATCGTAGCCATATAGAAGTTAAAGCGTTCTTCTACCTCTTGGATAGATT
>ERZ773090.361-NODE-361-length-27583-cov-5.52823_pt1 | contig 27583 bp, 19 predicted proteins | sample MGYA00580579_ERZ773090 | MGnify/ENA primary metagenome ERZ773090 (study PRJEB29015, sample SAMEA2738014) | human oral metagenome | biome: human oral; feature: human-associated habitat; material: dental | place: China | collected 2132 ... | reverse complement strand
CATCAGAAGTTTCTTTATATGCAGAACACATATCTTTTCCAGTTTCTTTCATAGTCTTAATAACTTCATCAAAACTGATAGTATGTTTTCCATCAGTAGACATACAATAAGTTGCTGTATTTATTGCTCTTACAGCACAGATAGCATTTCTCTCTATACAAGGAATAATAACATAACCTCCAACGGGGTCACAAGTCATACCTAAATGATGTTCCATAGCACTTTCAGCTGCATATTCTATTTGGTCAGTATTTCCCCCCATAAAATATGTTGCCATAGCTGCTGCCATTGAGCATGCTGTTCCAACTTCTGCTTGGCAACCTCCTTCAGCTCCTGAAATAGTTGCATTGTATTTAACTAAATTTCCAATAAGTCCAGCAATAGCCAAACCTCTTAAAATATGCTTTTCAACTAATTCGTATTCTTCTTTCATTCCTCTTAATACACCAGGAATAACTCCTGATGCACCACAAGTTGGAGCAGTTACAACTTGTCCCATACTTGCATTTTCTTCTGATACTGCTAAGGCATAGGCAAAAACCTTGTTTGTAAAAATTAATGAGGCTCTTTTAGATAATGCTTTTTCATACATTTCTCTAGCTCTTTTGGGATATTTAAATGGTCCAGGAACATCTCCTTTTTTTTCTAATCCTCTTTTTACTGCATCAGTCATAGCTTGATCTATATATCTTAAATGTTGCCATATAGATGGACCCTCGCATTCTTCCACATATTGCCATAGTTGTTTTTTATTATCTTTACACCATTTAACAATTTCTTTCATAGAATTTAAAGGATAAACTTCTTTTTTAGGTGATTTATCCATAAGTTCATCATAATCTCTTATAGTTCCTCCACCAACAGAAAATACTATCCATTCTCCAATTTGCTTTTTATCTTTATCAAGAGCAATAAATTTCATTCCATTGGTATGTAATTCATGAACAAATTCGGGTTTCCAAATTATTTCAACTGGAATTGGTTTAAATGTTTCTATAATTATTTTATCTGTATAGTGTCCTTTTCCAGTTGCAGCTAAACTTCCCCAAAGCTCAACTATATAACTATCTGCATCAGGAAATTTTTCTTTTACTCTTTTTGTAGCCCTTTCAGGTCCTATTGTATGTGAACTTGAAGGTCCTGCACCAATTTTAAATAATTCTTTTAATGTATCCATTTCCTTTTCTACCTCTCTCTAATTTTATTTAAAAAATCTTTAATATGTCTTCAAGTATATCATTCACTGATTTACCTTTTAAGTAATTTCTAGTTGCTTCAATAGTGTCTAATGTATTTTCATGGTATTTTTCTGGGAAACCATTAAATATCCTTAATTTAGAAAAATCTTTATCCAAAAATACTGCTGTTGGAACAACAAAATCATCTTCATCTATTTTTAAATATCCTGCTAATTCTGAAGCTCCTCTACCATAAGTAATTAAAGATAAATCAAAGATATGATTTATTTCATTAATTTTTCTTAAAGTAGTTAAAAATACTCTTGCAAAAGGACACCAAGTTTCAACACTAACTAAAACAGAAACTTTTTTATTTATTGTTTTTATTTTATTGACAAAGTCATCAGAAATAATTATATTTTTATATAATTCATCTAATTTTTCTAACTCATCTTGACTTGCTATTCCTAAATATTTATCATAACTAAATCCTTTTAAATATATTTCTTCTAATCCTCTCATTTTTTACTCTCCTATTCTCATATTTTTTAAAATTCCTTTTATTGCATCTTCCAAAGAAGAAAATTTACTCAAATCAATTTTTTCTAAGGTTTTACCAATTTCTTTTTTATTATATCCTAAACCTTCCAATGCTAAAACTAAGTCCTCTAACATATCCACAGAAACTGTTTCTTCTTCTGTATAAGTAAGATTTTTTAATTTTCCTTTCAAGTCTAAGATAATAATTTGTGCCTTTTTTTCTCCTAATTTTGGAACTTGCCTAAGAGTAGTATAATCATTTTTTGAAATAATTTCAATAATTTTATTATACGAAAAATTTGATAAAACTGCCAATGCCAAAGATGAACCTATTCCATTTATTTTTAGTAGTAACTCAAATATTTTTCTATCTCTTTCATCTAAAAAACCAATTAATTTATATGTATCTTCTTTAATATGATTATATATATAAAATTTATATTTATTTCCTACTTCTATTTTTTCATATTCTCTAAGTGGAAAATATACCCTATAACCAACACCATTTATATCAATGGCTATATAATCCATTTTCTTATATTCAACTGTTCCATATAGATATTCAAACATTTTTAACCTCTCTATTTTGTCTTGTTTTTTAAAATTTTAGCAATATATTTCCCTGTATAACTTTTTTTAGATTTGGCAATTTCTTCTGGTGTTCCAGTAGCAACAACAGTTCCACCATTTTCTCCACCATCTACACCAATATCTATTATATGGTCAGCAGTCTTTATAACATCAAGATTATGCTCAATTATTATAACAGTGTTACCTTTTTCTAAAAGTCTATTTAAAACTTCTAATAATTTTTTTATATCTTGGAAATGTAAACCTGTTGTAGGCTCATCTAAAATATATACAGTATTTCCTTTACTCATCTTTGAAAGCTCAGTTGCAAGTTTAATTCTTTGTGCTTCTCCACCAGATAGAGTTGTTGCAGGCTGCCCTAACTTTATATAGTCTAACCCTACATCTATTAAAACTTTTAATCTTCTTTCCAAAGATGGAATATTTTTAAAGAATTCATAAGCTTCAAGTACGCTCATCTCTAAGACATCATAAATATTTTTACCTTTGTAATACACATCCAATGTTTCTTTATTATATCTTTTTCCCTTACAAACTTCACATTCAACATAGACATCAGGTAAAAAATTCATTTCAATTTTCAATATTCCTGCACCTTGACAAGCTTCACATCTTCCACCTTTAACATTAAATGAAAATCTACCTTTTTTAAATCCATGAAGTTTTGCATCTTGAGTTTCAGCAAAAATATCTCTTATGTCATCAAAAAGTTTTGTATAAGTTGCTGGGTTAGACCTTGGAGTTCTTCCTATTGGAGTTTGATCTATATTGATAACTTTTTCTAAAGCATTTAAGCCTTCAATTTTTTTATATTCTAATGGATATAACTTTCCTTTATTTAATTTATTAAATAAAATTGGATAAAGAGTTGAGTTTATAAGAGTTGATTTACCACTTCCACTTACTCCAGTAACAACAGTCATAACTCCTAATGGAAATTCTACATCAATATTTTTTAAATTATTTCCTTTTGCACCATAAAGTTTAATGGATTTATCCCATTTTCTTCTTTTTTTAGGAATGTCAATTGCTTCTTTACCACTTAAAAATTTTCCTGTGATAGAGTCCTTGTTTTTCATTATTTCTTTTGGACTTCCAAAGGCTACAATATCTCCACCAAATTCTCCAGCTCCTGGTCCAATATCCAGAATTTTATCTGCTTGCATCATAGTATCTTCATCATGTTCAACCACTATTAAAGTATTTCCTAATTCTTTAAGTCTATTTAAAGTTGCAAGTAATTTATCATTATCTTTTTGATGTAATCCTATGCTTGGCTCATCTAAAACATATAGGACACCTGTAAGTCCAGAACCTATTTGAGTTGCAAGTCTTATTCTTTGAGATTCTCCACCTGATAAAGTTTTAGTTTCTCTTGAAAGTGTTAAATAATCTAAACCAACATTAGTCATAAATGTCAATCTTTCTCTTATTTCTTTTAGAATTTCCTTAGCAATTTTTTCTTGCTTTTCAGTTAAATTCATATTCATAAAGAAATCAAGTGAGTTTTTAATACTCATATCACAGATTTCCATAATATTTTTTCCATTGACAGTTACTGCTAAAACTTCATCTTTTAATCTTTTTCCATTACAAACTTTACAAATTCTTTCTACCATGTATCTGTTTTCAATTTCTTCTTTTTGTGCATCTGAGAAAGTTTCATAGTATCTTCTTTCTAAGTTTTTAACAGCTCCTTCATACTCTTTATAGCCATGAAAATCAAATTCTCCACCAGTATAGTCAAATCTAAATTTTTCATCATAGCCATAGAATATTATATCTAACTCTTTTTGAGTTAAATCTTTAACAGGTTTAGTTAAATCAATTTTAGCCACTTTTGCCATAGCTTTAAAAATTTCCCAACTATATCCTTTTCTTGCCATAGCCCCTGGAATATACATTCCTCCATCTTCAATAGATAGTTCAGGATTTTCTATTAATTTATTTTCATCAACTTCTAATTTTTTTCCTAAACCTTTACATTCAGGACATGCTCCATAAGGTGCATTAAATGAAAATAGTCTTGGGTTTAATTCAGGAATACTTACATCTTCATGATTAGGACAAGAATAATTTTCACTATATAGATAATCATTTTTTCCATCATTTATAATTAATTTTCCATTTGATAAATCTATTGCAGTTTCTATTGATTGAGTTAATCTACTTTCAAAGTCCTTATCATCTTTTTTTAAAACTAATCTATCTACAACAACTTCTATATTATGTTTTTTATTCTTATCAAGTTCTATTTCATCTTCTAAATAAAGTACTTCACCATTTACTCTTGCTCTTACAAAGCCCTTTTTAAATAAATTTAAAAATATATTTTTATGAGTACCTTTTTTATCTTTAACAACAGGTGCTAATAAAATAATTTTGCTTCCATCATCAAATTTTGTCATAACACTTTCAACAATTTCATCTACACTTTGTTTTTCAACGGCTGTATGACAAATTGGACAGTGTGCAGTTCCTATATGTGCAAATAAAAGTCTCAAATAATCATAAACTTCTGTAATTGTCCCAACTGTTGAACGAGGGTTTCTATTTGTTGTTTTTTGTTCTATTGAGATTGCAGGAGATAAACCTTCTATACTATCAACTTCTGGTTTGTTCATTTGTCCTATAAATTGTCTTGCATAAGCTGAAAGACTTTCCACATATCTTCTTTGTCCTTCTGAATAAATTGTATCAAAGGCAAGAGATGATTTTCCACTTCCACTCACACCTGTTATAACAATAAATTCATTTTTAGGAAGCTCAATATCTATATTTTTTAAATTATGTTGCCTTGCTCCCTTTATAGTAATTTTATCTATCATTAGCTTAATTTCACTATTCCTTTCAATATAATTTTTATAATACATACTAATTATATCATATTTATAATAAAAAAAGGATTAAAGTTTTTAAAACCTTAAACCTTTCATTGAATTAAAATTTAATAAATTTACTTGGAACAAAATCTGTAAGCCAAACTTTATTTTCTGACAAATAAAATTTATAGTTTTTTTTTAACATAGCTTCTGTATCAATTTCAAGAATTATATATTTTCCACTATGTCTTGTAGCAACATTTTTAGCAGTTTCTATATCAGCTGATAGATGAACATGTTGTCTACTCATCTTTTTAATTCCTTCTTTCTTAATACTTTCTAAAGTTTTAAAAGCTGTTCCATGATACAGAATAGCAGGTGGAACAACTTCTTTAAGTTCTAAATTAACTTCAATAGAATGTCCTTGAACTGCCCTTATCTTTGTTTTATCCTCATTAAAACTATATCTTTTTTTATTATTTTCATTTACAATTCTTTCTAATATTTCAAAATCAATTTCTCTTCCGGATTTACTAATTTTTTCTATTAATTCTTTTGTATTAGCCCAACCATTTTTATCTAATTTTAAATTTATAGTTTCTGGTTTATGTCTTAGAATAAGGCTGATAAATCTCCCCAATTTTACATCATTATCCATTATTTTCTCCTTGTTTTTTATTCAATGCAATATTTATAATTTTTTCAGCATAATCAACCATAAAAAGTGGAATATTTAATAAATCATTATCTAATTTTAAATTTTCAAATGAAAATCTAACCCTTAATTTAATATCATCTTTAAACTTTTCTTTGAATTTTTGTAAACTTTTACTTTTTACATTAGTTTCTGCTTTTACCTCAATAGGAATAATATTATTTTCATTTTGAATTATAAAATCTACTTCATAATTATTTTCTGCCCAGTAACGAGGAGGAACTTCAAATTGTGGAATTAGTCCTTGTAATATATAATTTTCAGTTAAAGCTCCTTTAAATTCAGTAAACAATCTATTTCCTTCTCCAAAAGTATTTGGGGATAGCTGTGATAATCTTGTAAGTAGACCTACATCAACTAAATATATTTTAAAAGCAGATATATCATTGCAACATTTAAAAACTTTTGTAACTAAATTTGCATTTACTAACCATTGTAAAGCATCTTCATATTCTCTTGCTCTTGCTCCTTCTTTTACTACTTTATAAATAAATTTTTTATTTTCTTTACTTAATTGAGAAGGGATAGATTTCCATATCATAGATATTTTTGGAAATTCATAAATATTTGGCTGTTTCGCAAAATCTCTTTCATAAGCTTCTAAAATATTATTTAAAGTTTTTCTAACTAACTCTATATCTCTTTCTTGTGTCCATATATATACAGCTTCTGGCATTCCCCCAATAACATAATACATTTTTAATTTTTCATATAGAGGATTAAAAAAAGCATCTGGGATATTTTCTATATTATTTAAATTATCTAAAAATAATTTTAAATTTTCATCTTCATTAGCTATTAAGAATTCTGAAAAACTCATAGGATAAATATTTAAAAAATCAACTTTACCCACTGGAAATGAACTTAGTTTAGCCAATGCAATTCCTAATAGTGAACCTGCACAAGCAATATGATATTCAGGAGTATTTTCATAAAAATATTTTAATGAGTTTATTACTTCTGGTGCATCTTGAACTTCATCAAATATAATTAATGTTTTTTCAGGTATAATTTTATAGCCACTAATTAATATTAAATTTTGTAGTATCCTATTTATATCTTTTGTTGTTTGAAAAAATTGTCTGTATTCAGGGTTTTCATCAAAGTTAAAATAGGCAATATTCTCATAACATTTATTTCCAAATTCTTTTAAAATCCAAGTTTTTCCAACCTGTCTAATTCCTTTTAAAATAAGAGGTTTTCTATATTTTGAATTCTTCCATTTAATTAAATCATTTAAGATAAACCTTTCCATAAACTCACCTACCTTTATTCCTAAATTCATTATAGCATAAAATTAAAAAAATGTGAGTATAGTCACATAATTTTTAAGAAAAATGTGATTATACTCACAAAAAAGGAGGTCAGAAATATTTAAATTATTTTTTAAAAAGTATTTTTAGAAATTTACTTTCATAATCATAGTCTATATATACTCTTTTATTAATTTTTTCTGTTTTTATATTTTCAGAGTTTTTAATATAATATTCACTTTCTTCAAGTATAGCTTCTAAGGTAGTTCCCCAATGTTTTACAATCTTCTCTATTCTATAGAAATCTCTTTTATAAATTTTTCCTTCTTCATCAAAATATTCTGTATATTTAGGCAAAGTTTTTAACTTATCTTCTAAATATCCTAAATCAATGTTTGCTTCTATATTATCTTTTAAAACTTTCAATTGTAATTTAATATCAGCAAGTCCATCTATAAATCTATCTGGATAATTTATATATTTTTCATTCTTTTGGTCATATATTTTTAAATCTTTTTTTGTGATTAAGCTATCTTCAAAATGATTTTTTCTATTTTTAAAATTAGACATTTCATGGAATTCTTCAATTTCACCATCAAAATAAATATCAAAATAATCTATACTAGAAACTTTTTCATTCTCATTATAATAAATTATTTTTTTCAATATACCTGCACTAAAAAAGGCTTCTACTTTTATTTTATCATTTTTATATTGATTAGCTTCCAATAGACCACTATTTGATGAAGAGATAGGAAAGTTAAATAAATCCCTTTTACCTAAATTCTTAAATACTTTTTTTACTATCTTAGTTCCATCTCTAAAAATTAATATTTCTTCTAGTTTTTGATAATCAATATTATTAATTTCTAATTCATCTTTTCTATTATAGTGATATTGTGTAAATGATACTTTTTTGTCATCAGTATATATCCCTTCTTCATATATTCTTACAATTTTATTTTGCTTCTTACTAAAACGATATATACTGTACTTTCCGTCTCTTTTACCATTCTTATAGCTTATCTCAAATCTGATATTAGACTTAAAAAATTCATAGATAACAATTCCATCTTTTTTTCCATCTTTATAGAAAGCTCTTTCTTTATGAAGAAAGCTATTAAGATTCTCATAGTTAAAATCCATATCAATGTAATTCTTAACTTCCTCATATTCCCCTGTATAGATTTTTTTATTTTTTCTTAAAAAGCATTCTTCTTTTTCTTTATCATAGAAAAAATCAAATTCTTTATTTCTCTCAAATACTTGAACAACTTTATTAATTTCATCATTCCTATCAAGAACATTAACAGTTTTTATCATTTTTATCACCTCTTAGAACAAAGACATATAAGTCACCTTGTTGAATATTTTCATCAATATCTTCAAAACAATTTCCAAAACCTATAAATTTATATACTGTTCCTTCTTCTATATTCGCTGGAATTGTAATTTCTTTTGTATATGTAATAGGAATAATTTCTGAGCTTTCGCTTCCATCTATATAATTATATTTAGTGATAAGTTCTAGTCTTTCAAAATTAACTAGCTTAGTAGTCCCTTTTTTGATTTCATCATCTGTTAAATATATTTCAGTTTTTATGTTTTTAGCCACTCTAACATTGTCATCCAGATAAAAATTTTCATTTTCAAAATTTATCCAATTAAATTTTTTTAATTTTTCTTCTGGACTCTCATCACTGTTATCTGTTTCACTATTGTTAAGTACTGAAAAAATTAAATCAAATTCATTTTTTTGTCCTTTAAAAATACTTTCAAGATACTTTTCTACCTCTATTTTTTCACCATCTTCTTTGACAGGTTTCTCTTTTCTTAACCAAGGTGAAATATCTTTCTCCTCGTTTTTTTCTTCTTGAAAAATACCTAACCAACCGGGTATTAAAATATCATCTTTTCCTTTCATAAATTTATCAAAATTTTCAGCAGACATTAATTCATTAGAAGTTTCAACTTCTTCTTTATCTTCTATTTCTTCTTCTCCAACTAACATAGATATATCTTCTAATAGTCCCATACTTTTCCCTCCCTAAGATTTATTAGATATATTATAACAATTTTCTCTGACAAAATCTGTCATTAAAAATAAAAAGGTCTAAAGTTTTTTCTTTAAACCTTTTTTATTTTTTCAGTTTTAATTATACTATACTTTCATATTTTTCTTTAATATGTGGGTTTAAAAAGTTTGTCCCAGAAACTTTCATATGTCAGATCTCTTAATTCTTTTTTTAATTTTTCTACATCTGACCTTCTTCCTTCAACCTCAGCTTTTTTTTATAGCTTTTTCTAATTCAGATATTTTTTGTTCTTTTTCAATTTCCTTTTTAAATTCGTCCACAGGTTTCATAAAGTTATTCACAATATCACTCTCCTTAAATGAAAATATCTTGTGGTCCTACTTCAACTTCTGGATACAATTTTACTGCTATCCCATTCTCTATATCCCACTCACATTCAGCTAAAAATATTATACTTCCATCTTGTTGAAACAATATAGACTTAGGTTCAACTACCTTAGTTAAATCAGAAGTGTTTATAATCTTTCTAGCACCTACCCAATAAGTTGCTAAATCTTCTAAATTTTCATTTATATATTCTTTCAATTTATTTTCTATAGTTTCTATATAAAATTTTTCATTTTCTTTAAATTTTAAATAACTTTCTTCTTGCTTTTTAGATATATTTTCTTCTGAATATGCCTCAGCAGATATGGTAATATTATATTCTTTTTTAAATATACTAATTTTTCCTGTTTTTTCCCATTGAGAATCATATTCCATAAGTCCAAATACTGAATTATTAACTGCTTTTTGCTTCATATTTTCTCCTTTCTTAAGCCACTTTATTCTTTGATTTTGTTTCAGCTATTCCACCTGAATGAGGAATATTTCCATGTACTTCTGTTGGAACTAATTGCATTGTCTTACAATCTTTACATTCATGCCAAGTATATTTATTTTCTAATCTCCACTTTTTTATTTCTTGAGGACTAACTCCTCTTTCTTTTGCTAATTGCATATCAGCCTGTGCAAAATTTTTAGTTCTACTTTCTGAAAAATTATCTATTTGTACTTCACCTTTTGCTACTTTAGAAAAATCTGGCTCCCCATCTTTAAATGGAATTGAATCAAAGCCATATTCTTTTTTTAATTCTTTCCAATTTTTTCTATCTGGATTTGTCCCTCTTCTATCACCAGGTACAACATCGTCATCAGGAATCCATTCTGAATCGCCTTTTTCTCCCGACCAAGTTCCGCCATTTTCTGGTAACATAGAAGACATTTCTATTCTAATTTTTACATCTAATTTTTCTAAAATTTTTGGATCTAATTTAATTTTTTTCTCTGGACCAAAAATATCAGGTATTTCTTTTTTTTCTCTATATGGTATATCAGGCATAAATTCGCTCATTTTTTCATCTCCTTATTGTACTATATTTTTTCTTAAAATATTGACTTCTTCTTCAGCTATATTTCTGTTGGCATCAATGTAGCTTCTTATCAAACATTCTTTTATTTCTAGTAAAATTTCTGTATTAAATTTTTCAATTTTTTGATCTATCAAAGTATTTAAAACATAATCTGGTTCTTGAACTGAAAAAGTTTTATATCTAAATTCTTTCACTACATCATCAAGTTCTAAAATGTTTTTTACTATTATAGATTGTTTGAAAAGATTTGCTTTTTCTTCATCATTTTGCCATAATTTTAATTTTCCATCTCTTCTATATTGATTTAACAATGAAAGTAGTTCTATTTTTAATTGAGTACTTCCTTCAAAATTCTCTATGGCATCTTCAACTTCTTTTTGATTAATTTTATCTGGAGAATCTAATCTATTATTTAAAATAAAATTAATAAGAGTTGAATTTATTTTTTTCTTTTCATTATAAATTTCTTCATCTTTGTAATTATATTCTTTTTCTTCACCATCAAACTTATTAATTTGACATAAAACAGCTTCTATCCAATCATTTTGATAAACAACTGCAACTCCTTTTGGTAATCTAGCTATTTCATTTATTTGTTCATCTTTTAATGCTGCTGATTTTCCAGCTATTTTTCTATCATTCTCTTCTGGTAATCTCATTATTATTTTAGTATTTGTGTTACGAATAGCTGAGATATCAACTGCACTTGGAGATTGATCTGCTATTATAAATCCTTCTCCATAAGTACGCATTTCAGCAATTGCATTTGAAATCATTTCAACAGCTTTTTCTCCAACATTAGAACCTTCAACAGAAGAAACTGAATTTTTTGCCCTTAAAATATTATGAGCCTCTTCCAAAACAGTTATATGATGTAATTTTCTATTAGAAGTTTTACTTGTTGACATACGATATTCAGATAATCTCATCACCAAAATTCCCATTAATAATGATTTTGTTTCTTGAGAACCAATACGACTCAAATCAACTATAACATTTGTATCAAATAAAATTTCATTATCTATTTCTTTTGAAGAAAAAATTTGTCCATTCAATCCATTAGTTAATGATTTTACCCTTGTTGTTAAAGAACCAACATAATTAGCTTTTACTTCTTCTGAATATTCAGATAATTTTATAACATTTTTTAATTCTTCTAATAAATCTATAAATGTAGGGAAGAAATTATCCTTTTCTAAATTAATAGATAAGTCTAAATCCCAACCACATTTTTTATATGACTGTATTATAGCTTCTTTTAATATTGCTGGCATTGCTGCATACATAGGCCAACAAACATTAAATATTTCAATTAACCTATCAATATGTTCTAATACATGTATTTCTTTTGGAAATCTAAAAGGATTTATACGTAAAAGTCCTGTTAAATTAGGATTAGTTCCAAAAACTCTTATATCTTTTCTATGCCCTAAAACTTTTTTGTACTCTCCTTTGGCAGGCTCAATTACCATAAATTTTATATCTTCTATCATTAACTTATTTAACAAGTGATAAATAGTATTTGATTTACCACTTCCTGTTGCTCCTGATATAAAAGTATGCATAGATAAACTTTCTAAATCAAGTTCAACTTTATTTTCTTCAATAACTTTTCCCATATTAAAAATATTTCCTAAAGATATTTTTTTACTTTCATCATTAGAGTCATATTTTACTATTTCCTTTCCAAAATCTATATGCTCAACAACTGGGAAACCAGACACTGAATTTCTAGGTAAACCCATATGTATAGCAAGTTCATTACTGCCTACTAAACTTGCAGGACTTACTGTTATATCAACTCCAAAATTATTTCTATATATGAATCTAGGGTGTATTAGACTTTTTACATAATCTACAATCAAAGCATTTTTATCAAATTCATTTCTTAAAGGTTTAGTCCAAGTATTTATTGCTGATATTTCTAAACCTGTATTTTCTCCTGCCATCAATGATTTATAGGTTGCAGCTCCAACTTTTGAAGTATTCAAAGATGGACTTAAAAAGTAAGCTGCACACTCCCACATACCAAGACTTTCAAACTCATTTACTCTCTTAAGTTGATTATCTATTCTTTCAAGCATAGCTAAAATAGATTTATTTTGTCTTGTAAATTGTGCACTTTGAGAGTCTCCACTAGAATTAGCTTTAGAATTTGATTCGGTATGAGAATCACTCTCATTTTCTCCCCAAGTTTCTCCATCAGCTGTTGAAAAACCTTTAGATTTACTTCCCCCTCCTGAAGTTTTAGTTATATTTTCACTGAAAGCAGTAGAAATTCCTGAGCCAACTAAACCACCAACTGCTCCTCCAATAGCTCCTCCTGATAAAGCACCTACAAGGCCTAATGCTCCTCCTAATATTGAAGCTACTTTAGATTTTTTAGATTGTTTTGAAACAGATACAACCTCTCCTATATTTTCATTGATACTTTCATTTTCTGTAAAAGTTCTACTTCCACCTTTATTAGTTCCATAAGTTTTAGCATCGCTTGTTGAAGTTGTATCAGTTATTGAGTAATTTTTTCCATAATTTAATACTACATTAGCTAATGGTGCTATATTAGTATATATATCTTCATAAGATTTTCTAACATTAGTTAATTCATTTTGAGATAAAGGATTAGCAATAATAATAGCTGAATATTTTTCTCCCTGCATAGCAAGAGCCAATTTTTCAAGTCCTTGTAAATATTTATTATTATCAATAAAATCTTTATTTTTATTATTTGCAACACAAGAAACAGAAGCAACTGATTCTGAATTAATACTTTTTAATAATTCTTCTATTCTATTATTTTTTAAATTTTCCAATTTTATACCTGGAAACTGTCCTTGTATAGATTTCCCTAAAACTTCAAATGGAGTTGCGGGACTATTATTTTCTATTAAAGTTCTAACTCCTAAATAGAATTTTGTGTCTTTACCATCACTATTTATTATAGTAATTAAAGAACTATTTGTACTTGCAACAGCATTAAAAATACTTGCAAATTTGTATGAACTTGCTTCATCTTTTTTATAAACCATCTTAGTAATGTTAAATAAACGTATTCTATCTATATTATTTTCTTTTAATTCTTCATCAAGAGGAATTATTTCTAATTCCTCTAATGATGAGATATAATTTTTTAAAACTATATCATCTACTAATTTTAAGCCATTTTGGATACTTTCATTTAATTTTTCTAACTCTTTATTATCAAGTTTTGTTAAATCATTCATAAGTAACCCCCTTTAGTTATCTTTATTATATTTATAAACAGCTCCACCAACTGCTACAACTGCTCCCACAGCAATAAGAGAAACTTTTAAAGTCAAAAGTCCTACTCCTGCAATAACTGCCCCTGTTCCTATAGCTATTTTTGGAACTATATCATCATCTGATTTTTTTCTACTAGTTGTCTTTCTACTTGTACTTCTTGAAGAATAACTAGTTGATGAACTTGTAGTAGAAGTTTTTGAAAATATATTTTCAGGAAATAATTTAGCAGATACCTTTAACAAATGTTCTATTCTTTCATCACAAAAATTACTTTTAAGATAAACTCTTTGAGCATCAAAATAAAATTCAGTCCAATTTTCAGGATTATTTTCAAAAGGTTCACCATTGTCATTATTGTATTTTTCCATAAGATTAGTCATATTGGACTTAGCATATTTTAAAGCCTCTTTAAAATCATCTCTGTTTCTTACTAAATAATTTGATAGAAAACTTCTTACTTCATATTTATTACCCTCTTTGACCTTATTAATAAAATCTTGTTTTAACATTTCTCCTCCTAGATTTCTAAAACTTTTTCTAACTTACTCTTTATTTGTTCTAAGCTTTTCAATAATTTTTCAGTATCTTCTAAGGCTTTCTTAGCTGCTTCTTCTGATGATACACTATCTTCTAAATTTTTAGTTAAAGTTCTTAATATTTTATCAAGTTCTTCAAATTTTTTATTGAAAAATTCTTTAATTTTTTCTATCCCTTCTTTAGCAAATTCTAAAGTTTCATCCATTCTATTATAAATGTTTGCATCTAACTTAGGAACTAAATTATTTATTAATTTTTCAAGGTTTATAAATCTTATTTCATCTTTAACATCTACAGTATAATATTCTGTATCTTCATATTCTGGATTAAACCATTCTGTTGGATGGAAAAATCTATCCCAACCACTTCTTCTTTTTATAACTGTTCTTGAACGAGTTTCAGTATGATACTCTTCTTTAATATCTTCTGCTTTATTTATCATATCTTGAATAGATATACTTTCTAGATCATTCATTTCTCTTTGTACATAAAAACCTAAGTTTAGATTTAAATCTGTATTTTTAAAATCTTCAGAAAGAGTATTTAATTGTTTTATATAGTTTTGTATTAACTCATCTCCTCTTTCTTTAATTTCTGTTTCTAATAAATTTTCTGTTTTGGAAATAAAATCTTTTTGTAATTCATTTCCACTACTTATAAATTCATTCACTATTCTTCTAGCTTCACTAGTTTCTAATTCTTCTCTTTGATCTCTCATTAATTTTCTTGTTAACTCTTCAGTCTTCACACCTACTACAAGATTATTAAGTTTATTGTTAAAATTTTTATAAGCTTCAACAGAGAAATTTTCTATTTCTTTTTTAAATTTTTTGCTTTCTTCTCCACTAGAAATTTTTTCATCTAATTTTTTAATTTTTCTAGCATATTCTTCACGTTTTCCTTTTTCTGAAACTATTTTCATTTTTGTATCAGCAAAGGCATTTGCACTATCAAATTCATGTGTCAATTGATTAACTATATTTGCTATCTTAGATGGTCTTGTATATTTTGTAACATATACTGATATTGCCTCTTCCAAACTTCTAATTCCACTATGAATTAAGGCTTGTTCTATTTTATCATCATTTTTTATAGCAGCTTCTAATTCCTTGTCAATAATTTCTTGATTTGAAGCTGGTAATTTAGCATATTTTTCTAAATGGAATTGCGTGTTAGAATTAAGTTTATTCATTTTGTATCTATATTCTTCAAGAAGTTCTTGTTTTTCATCACCAGCAGCATTTTTCAATCTTCTAATACCCAAAGCTATATCAGCAGATACTAAAAAAACATTTGGGTTTTCTATGCCTATTTGTTTTAAAAATTTTCTAGTTCCTTCTAAAACATCTTTTTCAATATCATCATCATCCACTTTATACTCATCAATTTTATTTACTACAAATATAAATCTTTCTTTGGATTGCTTTCCTCCAACACTCATACTTTTAGCAATATCTTGCAAAAAACTTTTTTGAGAATTATTATTTAAAGTCCCACCATTCATTACAAAAAGAACTAACATTTTTGATGAAGAACTTAAAGCTTTATGAGTTATTTCAGCATGTCTTTCATCCATAGCATTATCAGGTCCTGGTGTATCTACAAAAATTAGAGATACGTCTTTTGAACTAACAAATGGTATATTTCCTTTTATATTAACTTCACTTACACTTTTATTTTCATTTAAAGATTTCATAGTTCTATAATCAATATTTGAATACTTTCCTATTGCTTTATTATCTTTATCTAAAACTATTGCTTTAAATGTATTGTCATCATCATCTTCTATTTTAGTTATTATTGCTGTACAAGCCCCTTGTTTTGATGGTAGAAGTTTTTTTCCAACTAATGAATTTATTAAAGTTGACTTTCCAGCACTCATTGTAGCAACTATATTTATTTCCAATTTTTCATCAAAAGCTTTTTCATAAGCATCTTTTAAAGCATTTGATTTTAAAGTATCAAAAGGAAGTTTACTCGCTTCATCATATATAAGTCTTATATCTTTCTCTTTTTCTCCAAACTCTTTAGCTTTTTTATGACTTAAAATAAATTTAGCTTTTCTAGCATTTTCAGCTTTTTCTAATTCTATTTTTAAATCTTGATAATCCAATTCTGTTCCATGAAAATTTACTTCAAGAATATCTTCATTAAAAACATCAATTAAAAGTTCTGGGATTTTATCTACCCATAATTGAAAACGTTCTCTAAGGTAGGGATCAAATTTACTTTCTCCAATTTCTTTTCCATTCATTTTAATAGTAGTAACTGTCTTATAGGGATTATGACTAATTTCAATTTTTTTCATTTTTTATTTTCCTCCTAAATAAAGTTTATTATTCAAATCTAAAACAATAATTTTTTATTGCTTCTTCCAAACTTCTAATTCCACTATGAATTAAGGCTTGTTCTATTTTATCATCATTTTTTATAGCAGCTTCTAACTCCTTATCAATAATTTGTTGGCTTGAAGCTGGTAATTTGGCATATTTTTCTAAATGAAACTGTACATTAGAATTAAGTTTATTTATTTTATATCTGTATTCGTCAAGAAGCCCTTGTTTTTCATCACTAGTAGCATTTTTTAATCTTCTAATACCTAAAGCTATTTCAGCAGATACTAAAAAGATATTTGGATTTTCTATACCTAACTGTTTTAAAAATTCTCCAGTTTCTTCTAAAACATCTTTTTCAATATCATCATCTACTATATACTCATCAATCTTATTTACTACAAATATAAATCTTTCTTTAGATTGTTTTCCTCCAACACTCATACTTTTAGCAATATCTTGCAAAAAACTTTTTTGAAAATTATTATTTAAAGTTCCTCCATTCATTACAAAAAGAACTAACATTTTTGATGAAGAACTTAGAGCTTTATGGGTTATTTCAGCATGTCTTTCATCCATGGCATTATCAGGTCCTGGTGTATCAATTAAAACTAATGTTATACTTTCACAATTAATAAAAGAAATATTCCCTTTTATATCTACTTCACTTACTTTATTACTATTATTTAAATATTTCATATCTTCATAATTAATATTAGAATATCTAACTATTTCTTCATTATTTTTATCCAAAACAATTGCTTTAAAAACATCATCTTTATTATCTTCTATTTTAGTTACTATTGCTGTACAAGCTCCTTGTTTTGATGGTAGAATTTTTTTTCCAAGCAAAGAGTTTACAAGAGTTGACTTTCCAGCACTCATTGTTGCAATAATATTTACATCTATTATTTTTTTCATATTTTCTCCTAAGCAAAATTATATAAAATTTGTTCAAAACTTGCTAAACCTGTATTAACATATGCTTTTAAATATTCTTCTAAATTTCTATCCTTATATTTTTCTAAAATGACCTCCTCATTAATTTTAGGATAAAATTTTGCTAACTCTAAATCTTTTCTTTTAGTAAATTTTCTTTTAAAATGTTCTACTTCTTCTAAATCTCCTTTAAAGCTATTATAATTATTCAAATAGTTTTTTAAAACTAAGCCTCCTCTTCCTGATATTGGTGCTATTATAAAATCCTTAAATTTTAATTTTTCTAAATATTTCTTTATATTTGAAACTATATCTAAAATAGAATCATCTTCAGAGCTAGAGGTATCTAGCATATTTATTGCTAAAATAAGCTTTTTGTATTTAACATTTTCTCTTATAAATTTTAAATGCTCATCATCTCCTTTAGCTCCAAAGTTTTGAGCTGACATAACATACACTAGTAGATCAATATTTAAATTTTTTAATTCATTTCTTGTAATATCTCCATGAGTTGTATCTATAGAGTAATCAACTCCAGGTGTGTCTATAATATTTACTTTTTTTTCTGAAAGAATAGAATTAAAATATGAATTTACATAACAATAATTTGAACTTCCTATGAATCTTTTCATATCTGTTAAATCTAAAAATATTTGAACACTGTTTTTATCAGAGTAATTGTAAAAATTTCCTTCTATTGGACAAGCTCTAAAATTAGTTATATTGCTAGTACAAGCTGTTGCTTTTGATGGAGCTAATTCTTTTCCAATTATTGCATTAATTAAAGTTGATTTTCCAGTGCTCATTGTTGCTGTAAAGACTATATTAGTTTCTTTGCTTTCACTAAATTTTTTAGTACTATAAAATTTTTCTAACATCTCTTTTGTTATGAAATATTTGTTATCTAGGTTAAATTGTTGTAGATATAGATTTTTAAATACTTCATCCAATTCATAACAATATAGAGGTGGAACTATTTTTTCTAATTCTTTTATTAATAACTGAATAGCTTTCTTATCACTTTCTCCAAAAAGTATATAGCAATCAAAAATAAATATATATTTATATGTGCAAAATTTAAAATTTGACAATTTAAAATAATTTTTTAAAACTTTTTTGAATAATTTTTTTAAAGTTTTTTCATCTACATTTAATTCTTCAATTTCATCATTAAAGTCTAAATATTTTTTAAAAACTTCTAACTTATATTTCACAATCTCTTTTTTAAAATGTAATAAGCCTACATAATTTAATAAACTTAAATATATTTTTTTAAATTGATATTTAGCTTCTTTTAATGAATGCTTTTCACTGTAATAATAAGTACTATAACTTCTTAAATTTTCCATTCTCTCCTCTTTTCTATTTATACCTTTAATATTATTTGCTAAATGATTTCATTAAAATCATATAGGAACTTCAAACTTCATTACTTTCATTTCTCCCCTCTCCTTTCAAAATAAAATGAATATATATTAAATTTAATTGCTAACTTTTTTGAATATTTTTGTTATGTAGAATATAAGATTTTTTAGGTTTTGTAGTACTTAATTTTTGTAGAAATCTTATTTTATATTTTTATTATATAAAATAGTAATGACATAATTTGTCGTAATAAAAAATATATTTAAATTTTTTTAAAATTTAAAATAACTATCTAATCACACTTTTCATATTATACAAATGTACCCTTATATATGTCAAATTATTTTTAATTTTTTTAGCTAAATATTACATTATAATCAAAAATAGATTAAATTTTAATCTAATTTAATTATTTTTATTTTAATTAAATCTTAATTTTTCTATGCTATAATATAAAAAATTATTTAAAAAGAACAAAAGTTTCAAGGGGGAATAATGAAAAAAATTTTAATATTAATACCAGCTTTAAATCCACCAAGACAACTAACAGATTATGTAAAATCATTACTAGAGAATGGCTTAAAAGATATTCTTTTGGTTGATGATGGGAGCAAGGAAGAATTTAAAGAAATATTTGATACAATAGAAAAATTTCCAAATGCAAATATAAAAATATTTAAGCATGCAAAAAATTTAGGTAAAGGTAGAGCTTTAAAAAATGCTTTTAACTATTTTTTAACTTTACTTAATTTAGCTGAATACAGTGGAATTGTTACAGCTGATTCAGATGGACAACATAGAGTTGAAGATGTAATAAATGTTGCAAAGGAAGTGGAAGAAAATCCTGATAAATTAATTTTAGGTTGTAGAAATTTTGATTTGGAACAAGTGCCACCAAAAAGTAGATTTGGGAATAAAATTACAAATGGAGCTTTTAAATTATTCTATGGTAAAAATATTTCAGATACTCAAACAGGTTTAAGAGGTTTCCCAACTGCTATAATAAAAGATTTTCTTGATATAGCAGGAGAAAGATTTGAGTATGAAACAAAGATGTTAATTTATTGTTTTCAAAAAGAAATTGAAATAAAAGAAGTTGTAATTGAAACTATATATTTCAATGATAATTCAGAAACACATTTTAATCCAATATTGGATTCTATAAAAATATATAAAGTAACTTTATCACCATTTTTAAAATATATAGCTTCTGCTACTTCGTCATTTATTTTAGATATTTTATCTTTTAAATGGATTTTAGCTATATTAATAGCTTTAGGAAATATAGAGGGAGCAGGTATTATAACTATTTCAACAATAGTTGCAAGAATAATATCTTCAAGTTTTAATTTCTATCTAAATAAAAAGTTTGTTTTTAAATATGAGAAAAATACAAAAAAATCTCTTTTAAAATATTATAGTTTGTGTATAGTGCAAATGTTGTTATCTGCTGTTTTAGTTACTGTGGTTTGGAAATATACTAAATTTCCAGAAACAAGTATAAAAATAGTTGTAGATAGTATTTTATTCTTATTAAGTTATTTTGTTCAACAAAGGTGGGTATTTAAAAGAAAATAGTTATAAGGGAGAACTTTAAATGAGTGAAATAGTTTTATCTAATGAGCAAATACCTGTTGCTAGATATTCAGAAAATGGGGTTATTAGAGTTAATGGTGGACCAGGTAGTGGGAAAACTTTGGTTGCAGTAAAAAGAGCTATATTTTTAGCAAAAGATTATAAATATGCTGAAAAAAATGATAAAATTCTATTTCTTTTCTATAATAAAAGTTTAGAAAAGACTATCAAAAAATTATTTGAAGTGGATAAAGATTATGAAAAAGTTAAAGATAAGATTGAAATAGAGAGTATTGATAGTTTTTTTGTTAGAAAATATATAAATGAAAATAGTGAAGAATTTTTTGACTATTTAACAAAAGCTAGAAATGATAAAAATTTTGTAAAATCATATAACCAAGAAAGAGTTAGAAGGGTTGAAGATATTTTATTATCAAGAAAAGGGGAATTTAAGGAATTTTCTTTAAAAGATGCTGAGTTTATTTTAAGTGAGTTAGATTGGTTAAGAAATTGTTGCTATATAACTGAGGAAGAATATCTTGGAATTACTAGATATGGTAGAGGAAATAAGCGTCAATTGAGGGAAAAAGCTAAAAAAGAAATCTATAAAATATTAAAACTGTATAGACAATCAAAAAACAGAAAAAATGATTTAAGATATACAGATTTTTATGACATTGCTTTATTGTTCTTGCATTGTTTTGAAAGAGAAGGATATAGAGATAAAGTCAAAAAATATAATCATATTATAGTAGATGAGGCACAAGATTTATCAAAGATACATTTTAGATTTATAAATTTAATTTGTGAAACCTCAAAAACTTCTGGAAATACAATTTCATTATTTATGGATAAAAATCAAAGTATATATTCAGCACAAGCTTGGATATTTGGGAATAGGACTTTAAAACAAGTTGGGATAAATATAGATAAAGGGAGAAGTTTTACTTTAAATAGAGCATATAGAAATGCAAAAGAAATTTTTGATGTAGCTAAAAAATTAAATCCTGAAATGGAAGTTGGTGAGGAATCAAATAATAAAAATCAAAATTTAACTTTAACTTTTAGTGTGGATAGAGGTATAAAACCATTTTATATAGAGTATTCAGATACAGAAGATAGACTTGAAAATTTATGTAAAAATATTAAAGTTTTAGTTAAAGAATTTAATTATAAATATGATGACATTTCTATTATTGCTTTGAATGATCAAAGTATGAAAGATATTAGAAAATATTTAGATAAAGAAAAAATAAAATATGTAAATAAAAATGGAGCTGGGGAAGGTATAAATATCACAACCTATCATTCATCAAAAGGAACTGAAAATAAAGTAATTTTTATTCCCAATATAGATGAACTTAATGCTGATGAGTTAACTGAATTATATCCAGATAAGACAAATCAAGAGATATTAGAAGAATTAAGAAAATTACTGTATATAGGAATGACAAGAGCAACAGAAGTTTTAATAGTATCTTCTCTAAAAAAAGAGCAATCAGAATATTTAAAAAAATTACTTGAAGTATTTGACTTTAAAAATGATTTTATTAATATAGATGCAGATAGTAATGATTTCTATAATGTTTTTAACTCTGAAATAAATAGAAATGAAAACATAGAAAAAAATACTACTAAATTTATAGAGATAAAAGAAGTTATAGAGGAAGAAAAAATCAGTGATATAGCTATAAAAAAAGAGATAGAAAGTTTAAAGAATATCAATATTGATACTAATATAGATAATTCCAAAATAGAAAAAGAGATAGAAGAAAAATTTCCTTTAGCACAAAAATCTACAAAAATAGGTTTAATTAAGGCTGAAAAACTTTTTTTAAAACTAGATAAAGAAGATGAATATTTAGGGACTGAGGCTTTTGAATATTTAAAATCTCTTGAATGTGAAATAAGAACTTATTATGTAACAATACATGAAAAATATACAAAAGATAATTATAATAAGAATGAAAAACTTTCTATTATATTAAATGAGTTAAAAGACTATCCTGAATTCAAAACTGCTATAAAAGATTGTATAAAGTATAAAGTGTTTGATGAAAGAAATGATTTAGCACATGAATACAATGACTATAATTATGATAATTTACTTAAAGTTAGAGAATTGGTTAGAGAGAAACTACTTCCAAAATTTATAAAAGCATTTAAAAAGTTTAATACAAATAAAGAAATAGAAGAATTTGTTATTATTGGAAGACTTGAAACAGAATACAATAAAGTGGATATAAAAAGAAAAAAATATTATACTTACTATATTGTAGATGAGGAAAATAATGAATTTCCTGCTTTTTCTGTAAATAAATATGAACAAAATAAAGCTTATAAATTATCATGTAATAAGTTGATGTTAAAAGGTAATGAGTATTATAGAATAGTTTCAGCATTTTAAAGATGAAGCTGTTACAAATTAATCTATTGAAATGTAAATAAAAAATAAGTGAAATTACATTCTAAATTTTAGCTGAAAAATTGAAGCAAATGAGCCGAGCAAATCTCAACATGTTTGAGCTAACTTGTTAGCGAGTTGGTTGAATTTGCAGCGAATGTCAATTTTTCAGCGTTAAGAAATTTAGTTAGTAATGAACTATTTTTTACTTCGTTTACTAATTTGTAACAGCTCTATTTAATTTCATCTTCAATTTTTAGTGGTACATGAGGACAAGTTAATTCTTGAAAATTAACTTTTTCTAGGTTATTTAAAAAGTTATTTTCAACTTTTTCTAATGCTTCAAAAATAATAGAACAACTTGTTTGCCCAACTACACAAGATTTATCTTTTATTATAATTTCATCTTCAATAGTTTCAACAGCGTCTCTTAAAGTTATATCCTTTGGCTCTTTATTCAGTTTGTATCCTCCATTAGCTCCTTTAAATATTTTTAAAAGTCCTTTTTTCTCCATCTTTTTTAATACTCTAATACTAAATAAATGAGGAATATTTTCATTTTCAGCAATCTCTGCTGATGTAACTATTCTATTCTTATCTTGTAGAGAAAGATAGTTTAAAATTCTAAAAACATATTCAATTTCATTTTTTAATTTCATTTGCAAAACTCCAATCTTGTATATTATATTTTATTATTCAAAAATTTCTGTTGCATTGTTAACTTCTTCTCCAAGAGAGGCTTTAATTGCAACTATTGCAACTTCTAATTCATCTAAATCAGGCTCTCTTGTTGTAATTTTTTGTAAAGCAAGCCCTGGAAGAGAAATTAGCTTTATCAATGGATTATTCAAATGACAACTACTATATTTTTGTAGTTCATAAGCTAAACTTGCTATTACTGGCATAAGTATAATTCTAACTACAACTTTCAATAAAAATTTTGTTAATAAATTTGTAGGTATAGGTAACATAAAATCTATTACAGAAAAGACTATAATTGCTATAAACATTACTATAAATAAGAAACTTGTTCCACATCTTGGATGTAATGTTGTGAATTTTTTAGCATTTTCTGGTGTTAATTCAAGTCCATTTTCATAAGTATATATAGATTTATGTTCGGCACCATGGTATTCAAAAACTCTGCCAACTTCTTTTGAAAAAGAAATTCCCCAAATATATCCTATAAATATTATAAGTCTTAGAATTGCTTCAGTTAAATTAGCATATATTCTATTTGTTGGGAAGAAAAAACTTCCAACTATTGATGGTAAAACTATAAATATCCCTATCCCTAAAGCAAGTGAAAATATTGTAGTAAATACTGCTTCTTTATCACTTAGCTTTTCATCATCTTCTCCTGCTTGATTTGCAGAAAAAGTAAGTTCTTTTACTCCAATTACAAGAGATTCAAATAGCATCAAAACTCCTCTTATAAAAGGTTTTTTGGCAAAATTACTATTTTTACCAATTATTTTTGTTTTCTTATATACAATTTCTCCAGAGGGTCTTCTTACTGCTGTTGCAAGGCATTCTGTTCCTCTCATCATCACCCCTTCAATTACAGCCTGTCCTCCTATGGAAGGTTTATTTGTACTCATATTCAACTCCTTATCTATTTGACTGATTTTAATATGACAAAAGTTATATCATCAGTTTGCTCATAATCTTCTCTAAAATTTTTAATAGCTTCCAGTATCTTTTCTTTTAACTCTTTTGCAGAAAGAGTTTTATTTTTATATACAACATCTATAAGCCTTTGTGTTCCAAATAATTTTCTATTTTTATTTTCACATTCTATAATTCCATCAGTATAAAATACAATTATATCTCCATTCTTTAGCTCAAAAGAATTTTCTTTATAATTATAATCTTCAATAAAGCCAATAGCAACCCCCTTTGTTCCATAAAGTTCTACTGTATCATTTTCTTTTTTATAGATTACTAAAGGATTATGTCCTGCACTTGAATAAGTAAACAAAGAAGTATCTAAGTTATATTCTGCATTCATTACAGTTATAAACATATCTTCTGTTATATCTGGATACACTATCTTATTAAATAAATCCAGTTCTTCAGCAGGTGTGTAATTAGAAACATAATTAATAGTTTTCAACATAGATCTTGATAATGCCATAAGAAAAGCAGCAGGGACACCTTTACCACTTACATCAGCTATTGTTACAGATAGATTATTATTCTTTAAAGATAAATCATAATAATCTCCTCCAACTTCTTTAGCAGGAGAAAAATGTGTAGCAATATCCATACCCTTTATTCTTTCAAAACCTTTTGGTAATATTTGTTTTTGAATAGATGAAGCTAATTCTAACTCTTGAGAAATTCTTTCTTTTTCTAGAAGCTCAGCATAATTTATTGCATTATCAATAGCAATAGATGCTTGTATTCCAAGTGCAGAAATCATTTCACTATTTATTTCTAATATCTGGTCCTTATTTTGTACTAAAAGTATTACTCCTAGTTGTCTTTCTTTAACCTTTAGTGGAGTAATAATAACTTTTTCATCATTTAAAATAGTTATTTTTCTTGATAAATCAGAATAAATTTTACTATAATCTTCATTAGTAAATTTTTCTAAAAGATACATTGGATAAGAAAAAGATTCTGTAAAATCTATACTCCCTTTAATTTTCTTATTAACAAGTTTTTCACCTTCCCAAAGGTAGATAGAAATTCTTGTAGTTGCTGTCAAAACAAAATATGCATCTGCCAAAGTATCAACTATTTTATCAATATTAAACATTGATAATGCAACCCTTGAAATATGATTTAAATTAGATAAGTTTCTTACCCTTTTTTCCAATAAACTATTTGTATATTCAAGTTGAGTAGATTTTGAAACTAATGTACTGTATGTAACATCTAGTTCTTTTCTATATTCTTTAATTTCATCTATTGAATTATTTAATTCATTTTCTTGTTTTATAATTTTTTCCAAAGTTTCCATATACTCAGTTTTTATATTATCAGGAAGTTTATCTAATTTTTCCTTGTTTTTTAATCCAGAAATAATTTTCAATTCTTCATTAATATACTGGTTTACAAGTCGTTTGATATATATGTAAGTAAAAAATATGTAAATTAAAAATGCTAGTATCATATAAAATGCTGTTATCATATATACCCCCAAAAAATAAACTATGTATATTATATAATTTTTATTTCAAAATTTCTATAATTATTTATCTAATCTTATTTTTTATTTCTAATGCAACTTTTTCAGGAATTATTTCTTTTAATTCTTCAATACTTGCTTTTTTTATAGCAGAAATTGAACCAAACTTTGTAAGCAGTTTTCTTCTTCTCACTTCTCCTATTCCATCTATTTTATCAAGTTCAGATGAAATTATTCTCTTACTTCTAATTTTTCTATGATATGTTATGCCAAATCTATGTGCCTCATCTCTTACTCTTTGAAATATTTTTAAGGCTTCCATATCTTTGCTTAAAACATAAGGTATAGATTCTCCATATTTATATATTTCTTCATTTCTTTCTGCTAAACTTAAAAGCTCACTTAAATGAATTTTTCCTAATCTTTTTAAAACTTCACCAGCTGAATTAATTTGTCCTAAACCTCCATCAATTAATATAACATCTGGAAATTCTATATCAGGTAACTTTGAATATCTTCTTTCAATAACTTCTCTCATCATTGAAAAATCATCTGGTGTATCCTTACATCTAATTTTAAATTTCCTATATTCTTTTCTTGCTGCTCTTCCTTCAATAGAAACACTCATAGAAGCAACAGCATCTTTACCTTGAATATTAGATATATCAAAGCATTCAATTTTTCTTGGAAATCTTTTTAATCCTAAAATATCATGTAAATCTTTAATACCTTTTTCAATAGTATCTTTTTTAGAAAAGTAACTTTCTATATCTCTTTCTAAATTTTTGTATGCCATATCAAGTAATTCTTTTCTTCTACTCTTTATTTTAGGAAAATGAAATTCTTTTTTCTTAGAATCCTCAATTGTTAATGCTTTAACAACAACTGATAGTTCATTTTCATATTCAGCATCTAAAACTAAACTTTTTGGCAATATATGTTTTGAATAATATGACATGAAAATAGCCTCATAGATGTTATCAGTGATCTTATTTTTTAAATCTATTGAAGTGGAAGATTTACCTAAGATTTTTCCATCTCTCATATTTAAAACACAGATAAAAGCTTTATTTAAAATAGTTTTAAATACAAATATATCTTCATCAAGTTCTCTTTCATATTGGATTATTTGAGAACTTGCGATAGATTTTAACTCTTTTATTTGTTCTCTATATATTATTGATTTTTCAAAATCCATATCTTGAGAAGCTTTATTCATCAATGCTGTCAACTCATTTATTAATTTACTTGTGTTACCTTTTAAAACCTGTTTTAAATTTTCAACATCTTTATTATATTCTTCTTTTATATCCTTATACACACAAGGTCCAGTACAACTTTTCATATAGTACTTTAAACAAGGTCTTGGAGATGTTTTTTTCATATCTCTATTACAATCTCTTATTTTAAATAATTTCATAAGAATATTTTTTAATCTCCAAGCACCATAAGGATATGGTCCAAAATACTCTCCACTTTTAAT
>ERZ773090.359-NODE-359-length-27820-cov-5.93766_pt1 | contig 27820 bp, 23 predicted proteins | sample MGYA00580579_ERZ773090 | MGnify/ENA primary metagenome ERZ773090 (study PRJEB29015, sample SAMEA2738014) | human oral metagenome | biome: human oral; feature: human-associated habitat; material: dental | place: China | collected 2132 ... | reverse complement strand
AATGCGCCCTTTATCTAAAACGTAGATGCAATTAGCATCCTGAATCGTGGACAGGCGATGGGCGATGGCAATAGTGGTTCGCCCCTGCCGCATTTTCCGGGGGGAATGCTGGATCAACTCCTCAGTTTCCGAATCAATATTGGCAGTAGCTTCGTCCAAAATCATGATTTTAGGCTTGGTTGCGATGGTTCTGGCAAAGGCCAAAAGCTGTCGTTGGCCACTAGAGAAGGTGGACCCGCGTTCAGTAACCGGATTATCATATCCCTGAGGCAGTTGGCTGATAAAGTCATGGGCATCAACAAAGCGAGCTGCTTCTTCGACCTCTGCTTGTGACAGACTTTCCTGATACATGCGGATATTGGAGGCAATGGTGCCGTGGTAGAGAAAGGGATCCTGCAAGACAAGACCGATATTGCGGCGTAACTCTGCTTGACTATAGTCTCTGATGTCTCTGCCATCGATAAGAATCCTACCTTTTTCAAATTCATAAAAGCGCAGGAAAAGATTGATAATAGAAGATTTTCCCGAACCCGTTGATCCGACAAAGGCAATCGTCTCACCTTGCTTGACGCTAAAAGAAATATCCTTTAGAATCTCCCTCTTTCCGTCATAGGAAAAGCTCACGTGCTGAAAGTCAATATTTCCTGCCTGAATCTCAGGTCCTTCTTCTGCTTGTTCAGGCTCAAAGTCTCGACGATCCATGAGTTCAAAAACGCGCTCCGCAGCCACCATCGATGTCTGAAGAACAGAGTAATTTTGCATGACATCAATCAAGGGATTGAAAAGCTGATTGACATACTGGATAAAAGCATACATGACACCAGCAGTCACTCCAGCTACTTGCCAACTCAAGCCAAAATAAGTCAGAATAAGGGCATAAGCCAAGATTTTCAGCAAGGACATAGCTGGGCGCAGAAAGAGACTGTTCACATTCAGATAGCGATTACTAAAGTCCAAATGCTCTCCATTGATTGCTTCAAATTCTTCGATTAGCCGCTTTTCCTGACTAAAAGCTTGGATGATCCGCATCCCTTCAATACTCTCAGAAAGTTTGACATTGAGGTCGCTTAGTTTAGCTCGAACTTGCTTGAGCAGGTGATTGGACAGCCGCTGATACAGGATAATCGAACCAAGCATGATAGGCAAAAAGAGGACAATCAGCAGAGTCAGCCGCCAATTCAGAGCCAGCATAGTTACGATTGTCACCACCAAAATAAGCATGGAGCTGAGAAAATTTGAAAAAATACTACTAAACATATCAGCCACTGACTGAGTATCATTGGTCAAGCGAGAAACGATAGCCCCTGCTGCTGTCTGGTCAAAGTAAGCCATGCGTAATTGCTGCATATTCGCAAAAGTTTCCTGCCGAAGATCACGGACAATGCTATAAGCCACCCGTGCAAAGGCATATTGCCCCAGAAAAGTAAGAAGCACCCGCAAAAGAAAGAGGCCATAGTAAATCCCCAGCAGATAGAGGCCATTTGTGGCTGCCTCTCGGCTGACAAACTGGTCAATATAAGAACGTGCCAAGAGGGGCAAGGCTGTTGTCACCAGGGTTGTCGCAAAAATAAAAGCTAGAGCCAGCAGGCTAATCCATTTGTAGAGCCACATATAACCTAGGAGGCGTCTAAAAGTTGATTGTTTTGTCATTTTGCAGACTCCTCCTTAAAGCGTTCATATAGTTGCTGATTTTGATAGGTTTGGGCATACCATCCCTGTGCTGCTAGAAGTTCTTGGTGAGTACCTCGCTCCTTGATGTGCCCATTCTCCAGTACTAGAATCAAATCCGCATGGACAATGGCTGACAGACGATGAGCAGTGATAATGGTCGTCTTGTCAGCTCGCTCCTGCTTGAGATTTTCTAAAATCACATGCTCGGTCTTGGCATCCACTGCTGACAAGGAATCATCCAAGATCAAAATTTCTGGATTGGTGATGAGGGCTCTACTCATAGCCAAACGCTGCTTTTGACCACCAGAAAGCGAGACGCCCCGCTCACCAAGCAGCGTATCTAAACCATCCGGCATAGCCTTAATATCCTCATAAACACCACAAAGCTGGGCTGCTCGGATGACTTGATCTTCTGACAGTTCTGGATTGGCAAAGCGGATATTGTCCCGAATGGACAGGGCAAAGATAATCTGATCCTGAGGCACATAACCAATCAGACTTCGCAGATCCTTAAGGCCATACTCTCGAATATCGTGCCCATTTAGATAAATAGCTCCTTCCTGAATATCCTGCTCCCGCAGCAAAAGGCGTAGCAAGGTGGTCTTCCCAGATCCAGTTGGCCCAACAATTCCCAAGGTCTGCCCTTTTTCTAATGTAAAGTGAATATCCTTCAAAGTCACTTCGTTCTCATAAGCAAAGTAATTTATCTCATAGTCCAGTCGACCATTTTGAATACTGGCAAGTGGCTGCTGGGCTTCCTTGACATCCGACTCCTCAGCTAGCAAGTTCTCAATCCGTTCATAGGAAACAGCTCCCCGCTGGCTGATATTCACTAGGTAACCCATCGCTTGCAGCGGCCATACGAGCATATCCAAATAAGTCATAAAGGTAACCAGCTCACCGACTGTAAATTGACCTTGGGAGATAAACATTCCTCCGAAAATCAAGGTCAGAACATAGGATAAGCCGACAAAAATCAGCACCATCGGGTCAAACAGAGAATTATACTTAGCAGCTAAAATATTCTTTTGATAGACTTCTTGGTTGATGGCCGCAAAAGACTCCGTCTCCGCCTCCTGATAGCCAAAGGACTTAGTTACTTTAATCCCCGCTACGCTTTCCTGAACTTTATTGTTGAGATCAGAAAAAGCCTCCTGAGCCGCTTTAAAGCTCTCGTGATTCTTCCGACCAATCAAACTGGTTCCCCAAGACAGAAAGGGCAGAGGGAGAATGGCAATCAGAGTCAACCGCCAGTCCAAGACCAAAAACATGGTGATGAGGGTCACCAAGGCCGTAATAGAAGCATCTACCGCTGACATAACACCACCGCCAGCCACGCTGACTACAGCATTGATATCATTGGTCGCATGGGCCATGAGGTCACCCGTTCGGTACTTTTGATAAAAACTTGGCGACATCCGCGTAAAATGCTCAAAAAGTCGAAAGCGTAAGATGCGTCCCAGATTATTGGCCGTACCAAAGATATAGAGCCGCCAGACATACCGCAAACCATACATGATGAAAGCGGACAAAATCAAAAGAAGAAGATTATAAATAAGTTCTCCAGTAGTCAGACTCTGCCTAGCAATCCTGTCTATGACCTGCCCAATGACTCGTGGCGGAATCAGATTAAACACACTAACCAAAGACAAGGCCAAAATGCCGATCATATAACGCCGCTTCTCCAGTTTAAAAAACCAGTCCAGTTTTCTGATAAGATTCATTTTGTTTCCTCATTCCAAACAAAGGACGGACAGCCCTTAATCCGACTGTCCGTTTCTCACTACCTCTATTATACGCTATTTCAGACAAAAATGAAACTCAGGCAAACTATGCTCATTTTTTCTTAGTTAGAACAAAACTAGTGTCTAGCAAATCAAAAAGTTGCTGGTCGGGCAAAGTTCCATCCAAAGGCAGGCTGAGCCAGTATTTTTTATTCATATGAAAGGCGGGGAAAATTCCTTTTTGCTGAATAAGTTCGGCAACTCGGTCACTCTTGACATTTAGGACCTCGATCGCACCACTGCGCTCCTTTTCAAACTTAGACCAGTCAGTCGTCAAAAAAGCTCCGTACCATTTCTTACTATCCTGATGGCGAAAAACAGCAGCCCCATTAGTGCTTTTACGAGAAGAATTCTCCCAGAGATACTCTAACTGCCCTTGATAAGTAGTCGCCACATAGCTACTCAGTCGCTGACTTTGCTCATAAAGAAAGCCTACTTCCTCAAAGCAATGCTGCCGAATATCCAGCAAAACCTCCTGACAGGCTGCTTTGACTTGTCCGACAAATTCTCCTGCCATACTTTCCATCTTGACTTGTCGATATTCATCACCTGTATCCAAGTCAAGCACCTGAAAATCCAGCTTCCCATCGGAAATCAGCACATCCATCTGGAAGTCACTAGCCATAATCTTAGTCGAATAGCTGTATTCTGCACCAGACCTGACAAAGCCATAATCCAGCAAACTTTCTTCCTTCAGCCTGTATTTTTCAAATAAATCCAACATGAACTTTCCTGCTAAAATACTACTTTGGTGCCGTGCAATTGATCGACACCCAAAGTATTAGCAATCTCAGCACGATTTTCTAGATTAATCCCACCACCAGGTAAAATCTCTATCCGCCCTGCCGCATGCTCAATCAATTCATCCAGCCAAGCCAAATGCTCTAGAATAGACTCTGCCGCTGGTCCACCATGAGTCAAAATCCGCTTAACACCGTGTTCAACCAGCCAGTCTAGCTCTCCAAACTGATATTCAGCAGGAATAGCGTCAAAAGCCATATGGAAGACCACATCCAGCCCCTGAGCCGCTTCAAGCAGTCGCTCCATCTTAGGATAATCAATCTCATTATTTTCCGTTAAGACACCAAAAACGAGGCCATGACTCCCTGCCTCACGTGCCTTCTGAATGTCCGAAAGCATTATCTCGATTTCCATATCTGAATAGACAAAATTTCCACCACGAGGACGAATCATGGTCATCACAGTCGCATCATAAGGCTCAACCATTCGTACTGCAGCCTCGATGACACCGTAGCTAGGTGTTGTTCCACCAACTGTTAGGTTATCACACAGTTCAACCCGCTTCGCTCCAGCCTCTAAAGCCTTGTCCAGCAAGGTGACATTCTCCGCACAAAATTCATAAATCATGGTACTACCTCTTATTTACTATATTGATTTTCTACTTTTTATTATATCACAAAATTTCCCTTAACATGAACCTCTAGCATATTTGCCACTGCTTTTCTCAATCATTTTATATTTATAGTCTCGCAAAAAATCCTATTCTTCAATCTTACAAGCCTGATTTTCACCTACTTCCATTGCGTTTATCTTCCAAGCCTTTTCAACTAGAGAAATGGTGACTTACGGGTGTCTTTTGTTCAAGATTGTGATAAAATAGACTTAATCTATGAAAACAAGGAGCTTTTATGAAATACCCTAATCTTTTAGAGCGTTTCCTGACTTATGTCAAGGTCAACACTCGCTCAGACGAAACATCTACTACTACACCCAGTACCCAGAGCCAGGTGGACTTTGCCAACAATGTCCTCATTCCTGAGATGAAGCGAGTTGGCTTGGAAAATGTCTACTACCTGCCCAACGGATTTGCAATTGGGACTCTGCCAGCCAACGATCCTAGCTTTACCCGCAAGATTGGCTTTATTTCCCACATGGATACGGCGGATTTCAACGCAGAGAACATCCAGCCACAGGTCATTGAGAATTATGACGGCGGTGTGATACCGCTTGGGCAATCTGGCTTTAACTTAGATCCTGCAGACTTCGCCAGTCTCCATAAATACAAGGGCCAAACTCTGATTACGACTGACGGAACAACCCTTTTGGGAGCAGACGACAAGTCAGGTATTGCTGAAATCATGACTGCTATCGAATACCTGTCTGCCCATCCAGAAATCAAGCATGGAGAAATCCGAGTTGGCTTTGGACCAGACGAAGAAATCGGTATCGGTGCTGATAAGTTTGACGCAGAAGACTTTGATGTAGACTTTGCCTACACAGTAGATGGCGGACCTCTAGGAGAACTCCAGTACGAAACCTTTAGCGCTGCTGGAGCAGAACTGACCTTCCAAGGCCGCAATGTCCATCCGGGAACTGCTAAAGACCAGATGGTCAATGCTCTCCAGCTGGCGATTGACTTCCACAACCAACTGCCAGAAGCCGACCGACCAGAGAAAACCGAGGGCTACCAAGGTTTCTACCATCTGATGAACCTGACCGGGACTGTTGAAGAAGCTCAAGCTAGCTATATTGTCCGCGACTTTGAGACAGAGGCTTTTGAAAATCGCAAAGCTGCTATGCAGGCTATTGCTGAAAAGATGAACCAAGAGCTAGGCAGCGAGCGCGTTATCTTGACCCTCAAAGACCAGTATTACAACATGAAACAGGTCATTGAAAAGGACATGACACCTATCCATATCGCCAAAGTAGTCATGGAAAGTCTGGACATCCAGCCTATTATCGAGCCTATCCGTGGCGGAACTGATGGCTCTAAAATTTCCTTTATGGGCATCCCGACTCCTAACCTCTTTGCCGGCGGCGAAAATATGCACGGCCGCTTCGAATATGTCAGCCTAGAAACCATGGAACGCGCTGTTGATACCATCATTGGCATTGTTTCCTATCAAGAGTAAACAATAAAACCACAGAAGTTCACAAGGAATTTCTGTGGTTTTGTTGTTTAATGTAAGCTTAGCTAATTTGAACAGTTTTTAGCTGGCCGTCAGCTTCTGTAAAGCTGATGCTCCTGCTTTCTGGATTATAGCTGAAAGTCTCTGGGCTGACTCCGTAGAGCTGAGAAAGTTCCAGCAATTTCTGGTTGAATGCTTCCTCTGTCATGCTAAAACTGGCTGCTAAGCTCGATTGAACAGTTGGATTTGCAGCTGCCGAAGCTTCTGCTGGTTTGTCAGATTGGTTTTGAGCTACTTCTCCAGTGGCAGATTCGGAAGGTAGATTGCCATTTTGCGCCGTTTCTGGAGCATTGCTGCTGGCTACCTGACCAGAAGCAGCTTGTTCAGACGGTGCTTTCAGGAAGCCTTTTTGCACCGCATAGGCATCCGCTGCTTGGCGATCGGCTTCTGACAAGTCCTTCTTGTAAATATAGTGCTCGTGGTCCAGATGAGCTACCCGATAGCCTTGCTCATCCGCTCCGACCATATCCTGCAGATTAAAGTGATAGCCGTCATCGTCCCTATGCTGAGAATCAGACTCGTTTGTTCCCTCAGGATGGACGAGTGACTGCTGGAAGGCTAGGATTTCCTTGAGAAGCTCTTTCTTGTCAGTAGCTCTCTGTCCAAGCTTATCAAAAAGCTGGTCCAGCTGCTGGTATTGCTGCTCACTTCCTTGATTCTTTTCCAAATATTGATGGATAGACATGAGCAGATTATAAAGCTGTTGATAGACTTCCTGATTTTCCGTATTAGCCGGCTCTTCTGTTTGCCCTGCAATGGTCCAGCTTATCTGGTCCAAAAGCTTCTGACTTGCTGTCAGCAGAGCTTGCTTGTCTGAGCTGCTGTTCTTTAACTCCTTGCCTAATTCCAAGATTTTAGCTGCATAGTTTGCCCGGCTGTTCTGGTCCTTTACTTCTCCTAGCAGTTCCTGCGCTTTTCCAAGGAAGACAAGTGCTTGAGCGCTCTTCTCGCTATCATCTGTCGTTCCAAAATCATCATAAATACCTTTCAAAAAGTCATAAATCATGGCCTTATAGGTTGGCTGATCTGGCTCTCCCTGATCCAGCTCTGTCTTTTCAGAGGATGGAGAAGGCTGACCGCTAGCAAGGGCAGCTGCAATCTCTTTCTTAGTCTGATAGAGAGCAGGGAAAAGCTGCTGGAGATTAGTCGCTTCTATAAAGGCTTGAGACTTATAGAGAGTCAAGGTCAGCCCAGCTGCTTTTCTGCGTAGCTCAGGGCTCAAACGTCCATCCTCCAAAGCTTGGTAGAAATAACGAATATAATCAACCGCTGTGACGCCTGTCCGATCATGATAATCTTCTAAAGCAGATAGTAATTGTCCTAGCTCTGTCATTTCAGCCTGATTCTGGCCAGCATAAGCATTTTGCAGACGTTGCAGCAAGTCAGCTTTCTTCATTCCATAGCTATCCGTGTCAAGTCGGTTCATTCTCTCCAAAAGCCCTTGATAGGTCTTGTCTAGCTCGGTCTCTTGGATTGGCTTGACCGTCTGATCCACATGGATAAACTGCTTATCAAAGTTATCCAGACTGCTCAGATAGCCAGCAGTTGAGTTGCTAGGCAGCTTCTTCATGGTTTCCACAAACTGCCCCAAAGCCAGCTCAATCCGTCGCTGCATAAGAGGATCATCGGCATAGAGACGCTGACTGTCCGCTTTTAGGCTTTCTACTTTTTGCAAAATAGCAGCCTCATCATAATCTCCTTGCTCATACTTAGATTGAATCTGAGGCAGACGATTTTTCAAGGCTTCTGCAGCGCCCTTGGACTGGATCTTGATATAGTGGTTGTGGTCACCATGAGGAATGACAAACTGCCCATCTTCCACCTGCAGACTGTAAGGCGACAGACCTGAGCGCAAGGCTGTTGTGTAGAGCTCATTCATGAAGTCCAGCTCTGCATTGCCCGTTACCAGAGGAATGCGGACATGCTCCTTGCGAACAGCATAAGGGTGGATATGAGTCGGATCGTAGGCTTGGTCAGGGTTATTAAAGACAAAGAAGCCATTTGAGATGCGAACCGCTTCCTTGGGAACGCCATAGGTTTGACAGATATAAGCAATCTTTTCCTCATCACTGGCATCGCGTGAATAGCGTTCAGCGTCATTGACTGCTGCTGACGGTTTTACTGGTTGCTGCTTGGCCAAGACCTGCTCCGCTGCTTGAATCTGTTCAGCAGTCAAGTCTTTCTTGTAAAAGTAATGAGCATGGTCTCCGTGCGATACCATGTAGCCTTGGTCGTCCTTGCCAATGACAGCCTCCGCATGAAAACCATGGTCGTGCTCAGGCTGTGACGGTAGCTGAGGCTTCAATGTTTGCAGAGGATCTTCCAGTGGCTGATAAGCGTAGCCAATAGGAATCAAACGGGCAATATTCGCCTCCAAGTCTGACAGCTTGTCATAAGGAATGAAATGATGGTGGTCTCCGTGGGGTATAACAACCCCCTTGTCTGTCCGGCGACTGATTTTCAGCGGGTCAAACACCACGCCGTCCCCTTCATGATAGCGCTGAGATTGAGGCAGGGCATAGAGTTGCTGCAGCAGACTTGGCAAGGATGGCTGAGATGGTTGAGAAGGCTGGAGCGGATTGGAAGGATTCGGCTGAGTAACCGCTAAGCCAGGACTTGGCTGCTCAATCTTTGAATGATTTGGCAGCTGTGGAGTCGGATTTGAGACTAGTCCACCCTGATTGCCAACACTATTCTGATTCCAAGTATTGGAAGAAGCTATCGTCCTGCCGTAGTCAGGCGGATTCCCCCATCCGCCTGACTGCCTGCTATTCCAGTAGCTCTGAGCCGCAGCCAATTCTGCTGGCGACAGGTCGCTCTTGGGAATGTAGTGAAAATGCCCGCCATGCGGCACTATAAAAGCATCGCCAGTATCCTCGATGACATCAGAGGAACTGAACGTATAACCATCATCCGTCCTATATCCTCCTTGGCCTTGGTGAGAAATGCCTGCAAGGTCTGCGGCCGTCTTTCCCGCAGCTAGGGACTTGCTGGGTTGGCTGAAATCGCGAGTCCTGCTTGATTTTGCAGCGGATGATTTGCCACTATCGCCTTCTTCCTTGGTCTTATGCAGCTTCTTCTGCCGCGCAATCTCATCCACCGAGCGGACATTGCTAGTATGCTTGGCATCCTTGAGGTAGAGATAATACTTCCCCTCCACCTTGATGATATAACCATCCTTGACCTCATTGACAATATCTGCTTCCTGCAGCGTGTAGTTAGGATCTCGGATAATCAACTCTTCGCTGATAATGGCATCAAAAGGCACCTTACCATCAAAGTAATGATAATGGTCTCCATGAGAAGTGACGTAGCCCTGATCTGTGATTTTCACGACGATTTGCTCTGCTTCAATACCTTCCTCATCATTGATTTGGTCAGATGTCAAACTTTTATCCGTCTTGTCACCCGAAATCTTATCCTCAATATAGGCTACTTTGTTATCTTTTGTCTGAGGTCGGGGCTGAGCTTGCCATTGGATAAGCCCATAAGTTCCGAGGCCGAGAGCTAATACAGCTACTGAAGCTAGGAAATATTTCTTTTTCATGGTTTTCCTTTATCCTTTCAAATCTTTAGCTAAAACAGCTAGATTTTCTTCTAATTTTTCTAAATAAGATAGTTGGTTGGCTGGGTCCGCTTCCAGAGGATTCAGCTCCTTGATTTGTACACCGGTCGCCTTGACCAAGGTTTGAGCCACTTTGGAAGAAGCATTGCTTTCCACAAAAATGGTCTTCACCTCGTGCTCCTTGACAAAGTCTTCTATCTCTGTCAACTGGCGCGGACTAGGCTCCTGCTCTGGTGAAATACCAGCAATGCCCAGCTGGGTCAGCCCGAAGCGCTTGGCCAGATAAGAAAAGGCTGTATGCTGGGTGACAAAGGTCTTGTTGGGCACTTTATCAAAAATCTTCTGATAGCGTTCTGTAAGCTCCTTGGCCTCTTCTTGAAATTTTCGGGCATTGGCCTGATAAGTATCCCGATGGTCACTATCCAACTCCGACAGCCTATCAGCGATAATCTGGGCTTCCTCCGCAGCCTTCTGAGGATCCAACCAGGTATGGGGGTCATAGAGCGTCTTCTCATCCACTCCCTCTCCTGCTTGGGCATCTTCTAAGCCAGCGACTCGATCCAGCTCCATTCCCTGAGAAGCCTCAAGGACTTGAACCTTGGAATTCTTGAGACTAGGATTCAGCTCTCCAGCCCAGGACTCCAAAGTCCGCGAGTGATAGACAAAGACATCTGCATCATAAATGGCTGCCACATCATTGGCTGAAGGCTCAAAGTCGTGAATACCGCTGCCAGACTGAATCATGCGCACGTCATTCAGATCGCCCGATATAGCCTTAACCATGGAGTAAATAGGATAAAAGCTGGTTACAATCCTCAATCCTTGTGACGGACTGGATGGACTGGATTCCCTTTGAGACTGACAAGCCCAGAGACACAAGGCCAGGGCCAGCAGACTAAGGCATGCTGAGATTTTTAAAGCTCGTTTCATAATATCTCCTTAACTCATTATTAACCGGTTTATTAACTGGTTAATATCATACACTTTGTCAACTTCTTTGTCAAGTTTTTTAAGAAAATAAAGCAAAAAGGAAGTAGAATTCTTTCCCACTTCCTCTTTGCTTTTAATTCATTATATTTGAAAGGTTATTTATTATGACTATTCAAGGATAGAATAAGATTAGACAGATGCATTTTTCAAGCTTAACTGTATGAGATTACTTTTCCGACTTACAGACTGTCCAATGACAATCTGGAACTGAAAACTCCATCTCTAAATCGCCTCTGTAGTGAAACTGCGGCTTTCCAGTACCTTCAGCATGGCATCAGCTGTGTCCAAGGCTGTGAAGAGTGGCACTCCATGCTCAATCGCTGAGCTACGGATAATTTGACCATGCTTATCTGCTGTCCGCTTGGTTCCGACCGTGTTGATAATAGCCTGAACCTTGCCCTTGCGGATATAGGCTGGGATGTCCTTGTTATCATCACTGCCGATTTTTTCCACCAGACGGACGTGTAGGCCATGATTTTCAAAATAGGAGGCTGTTCCCTTGGTTGCCCAAATACCATAGCCAATATTGGCAAAACGCTGAGCCAGCTGCAGGGCTTCTTCCTTGCTATCGTCTGCAATAGTAAAGACGACATTACCAAAGTTTGGCAGATGGAGATAGGAAGCCTCAAAAGCCTTGTAGAGAGCTTTCTCGAGTGTGCGGTCGCTGCCCATGACTTCACCAGTAGACTTCATTTCAGGTCCTAATAGACTGTCGACCTTCGCTAGCTTGGTAAAGGAGAAGACTGGCGCCTTGATATGAACCATTGAACTTTCTGGATAAAGACCATCTTCATAGCCCAGCTCTGCTAAAGTTTCCCCAAGGATCAAACGAGTCGCTACTTGCGCCATCGGAATATCAGTCACCTTGGACAAGAAAGGAACAGTCCGGCTGGCCCGTGGATTGACCTCAATGACATAGACCTGCTCATCCTTGATGACGAACTGAATGTTCATCATGCCGATACAGTTCAGTCCTAGAGCCAAACGCTTGGTATAGTCTGCAATGGTATCCTTGACTTTCTGCGATAGGGTTTGTGGCGGATAGGCCGCCATGGAATCCCCTGAGTGAACCCCTGCCCGCTCGATATGCTCCATAATTCCTGGAATCAAGACCTGACGGCCATCAGAAATAGCATCCACTTCGCACTCATCACCGACAATGTAAGAATCAACCAAAACCGGATGATCTGGACTGGCCTTAACCGCTGTCCGCATATAAGAGCGTAGATCCGCTTCGTTTTCTACGATTTCCATGGCACGGCCACCCAAGACATAGGAAGGTCGCACCAGAACAGGGAAGCCAATCTTACGAGCAGCCTCTACTGCCTCCTCTTCATTAGTGGCCGTCTGACCCGGCGGCTGCGGAATATCCAGTTCTTTCAGAGCTTGCTCAAAGAGATCCCGATCCTCAGCCCGATCCAAGTCCGCTACTTGGGTGCCTAAAATCTTCACACCAGCCTTGGACAAAGGCTCTGCCAGATTAATGGCTGTCTGTCCACCAAACTGTACGATAACCCCCTTAGGCTGCTCCAGCTCAATAACATTCATAACATCCTCAAAAGTCAGCGGCTCAAAGTAGAGCTTGTCAGAGACAGAAAAGTCAGTCGATACAGTCTCCGGATTGCTATTCATGATAATCGCTTCGTAGCCAGCTGCCTGAATAGCCTTTACAGAATGAACAGTCGCATAGTCAAACTCGACCCCTTGCCCGATTCGAATAGGACCTGAGCCCAGTACCAGAACTGATTCCTTGCTGGATTTGACTGATTCATTTTCAGAACCATAGGTAGAGTAGAAATAAGGAGTCGCAGACTCGAACTCAGCAGCACAGGTATCGACCATCTTATAAACTGGCACAATCTTCTGCTCCTGCCGGATGCGACGCACTTGCTCAGCTGTCGTGTCCCACAAGGCAGCAATCTTAGTATCCGCAAAGCCATTTTGTTTGGCTTTCTTAAGCACATAACTATCTCCGATATGACTGGCCAGCTCCTGCTCGATTTCGTAAATGTGGAGCAGCTTATCTAGGAAAAAGACATCAATCTTGGTCAGCTCGGCAATTTCATCCGGACTGTAACCACGGCGAATAGCCTCTGAGATGTAGAAAATCCGGTCGTCTTGCGCCTTGACAATCTTCCTCATCAGTTCATCATCGCTTACTTGGCTGAGAGCGGGCAGCTCATTGTGGTCCACACCAACTTCCAGAGAACGGCAAGCCTTAAGCAGACTCTCCTCGATATTGCGGCCAATAGCCATGACTTCCCCCGTCGCCTTCATCTGGGTTCCCAGACGGCGCTCACCCTGCTCAAATTTATCAAATGGAAAGCGTGGAATTTTAGCGACCACATAATCCAGAGCCGGCTCAAACATAGCATAGGTAGAGCCTGTTACCGGATTGATGATTTCATCCAATGTAAGCCCGACCGCGATTTTAGCCGCCAGCTTGGCAATCGGATAGCCAGTCGCCTTAGAGGCAAGGGCTGATGAGCGGGAAACCCGCGGATTGACCTCGATGACATAGTATTTGAAACTATGCGGATCCAGAGCCAGCTGCACATTACAGCCCCCTTCAATCTTCAGCGCTCGAATAATCTTTAGGCTGGCGTCCCGCAGCATCTGGTATTCATAGTCTGAGATGGTCTGACTAGGCGCAAAAACAATAGAATCACCTGTGTGGATGCCGACGGGGTCAAAGTTTTCCATATTACAGACGACCAATGCATTGTCGGCACCATCCCGCATGACTTCGTATTCGATTTCCTTAAAACCAGCTATGGAGCGCTCGATCAGACACTGGGTAACCGGAGAGAGTTTGAGGCCGTTTTCTGCGATTTCCTGTAGCTCTTCTTCATCGCTACAGATACCGCCACCAGTTCCTCCCAGTGTAAATGCCGGACGGACAATGACTGGATAGCCGATACCAGCCGCAAATTCCAGTGCTTCATCAACTGTATTGACAATTTCTGATTCAGGGATGGGCTGACCTAGCTCTTCCATCAGCTGCTTGAAGAGATCCCGGTCTTCTGCTTGGTCAATGGCCGATAACTTGGTTCCCAAAAGTTCCACTCCCAGCTCTTCTAAAAGCCCTGACTTGGATAATTCCATGGCCATATTGAGTCCGGTCTGGCCGCCCAAAGTAGGCAGAAGAGCATCCGGGCGCTCTTTACGCAAAATCCGCGCAACAAACTCCAGCGTGATAGGTTCGATATAAACTCGGTCTGCAATTTCCTTGTCCGTCATGATGGTCGCTGGATTAGAATTAACCAAGACGACACTGTAGCCCTCTTCTTTCAAGGACAGGCAAGCCTGAGTCCCAGCATAGTCAAACTCCGCAGCCTGACCAATAACAATCGGACCAGAACCGATGACCATAATTTTCTGAATATCTTTACGTTTTGGCATAGTGCACCTCTCAATCTTGCTTCCTAGTAAGCCTGATGGGCATCCATCATTTCCATAAACTCATCAAAGAGATAGTCTGCATCATGCGGTCCCGGCGCAGCATCTGGGTGGAACTGCACAGAAAAGGCAGGATAATCCCGATGGCGCACACCTTCGACAGACTTATCATTGATTTCTTCATGAGTCACAATCAGGCATTCTGGCAAATCCTCACGACTGACTGCATAGCCGTGATTTTGACTGGTAAAGTCAACTCGGCCGGTCGCAATCTCACGCACCGCATGGTTGAAACCACGGTGGCCAAACTTCATCTTATGCGTCTTTGCACCGTTAGCCATGGAGAAGAGCTGATGTCCCATACAGATTCCGAAAATTGGAATCTTGCCCTGAACACCACGAATCATGTCCAGAGCCTCCGGCACATCTTCCGGATTGCCCGGTCCATTTGACAGCATGACTCCGTCAGGATTGAGCTGGAGAATTTCCTCAGCTCTGGTATCATAAGGTACCACCGTCACGCTGCAGTTTCGCTTGGCTAACTCTCGCAGGATAGAATGCTTCAAACCAAAGTCCACCAATACCACGCTGCGACCCGTTCCCGGAGCTGGATAGGACTGCTTGGTAGACACCTGCTTGATGTTATCAGTCGGCAGAACAGTCGCCTGCAGCTGGTCTTGCAGATGCTCAATGCTATCCTCTGCATTGGCAATGGTCGCCCGCATGGTTCCATGCTGGCGGATAATCTTGGTTAGTGCCCTTGTATCAATTCCCGAAATGCCTGGTATCTTTTTGATTTTGAGGAACTCATCCAAAGACAATTGCTGGCGCCAATTGCTGGCACGACGTGCATACTCATAGACCACTACTCCCTTACAAGTCGGTAAAATGGACTCATAGTCGTCCCGATTGACACCATAATTTCCAACCAAGGGATAGGTAAAGGTCAAAATCTGGCCATTATAAGACTGATCCGTAATTGATTCCTGATAGCCTGTCATGCCTGTGTTAAAGACGATTTCGCCAGTTACGAAAAGATCCGCTCCAAAAGCTTCCCCTTCGAAAATCATGCCGTTTTCTAATATTAAAAGTCTCTTTGCCATTGTTCCCTCCTGTCCAAGATGCAGACTGCCTATCAACCTTCCACATCAAAATATAATAATAGGGAGTGGGATTGCTTCACATAGCTTCACCCACTCCCGGCCTACTGTCCGAGATTATTGACGACCTTTCAGAACTGCTTCGATAATAGCCATTCTGACAAAGACGCCGTTGGTCATTTGTTCAACGATGCGTGATTTTGGTGCTTCGACAAGATGATCTGCAATTTCTACATCACGGTTAACTGGAGCTGGATGCATCAGAATCGCTGTATCTTTCATGCGGTCATAACGCTCTTGAGTCAGCCCATGCAGTCTGTGGTAATTTTCTTTAGAAAAGATAGACTCGTAGTCATGGCGCTCATGCTGCACGCGCAGGAACATCATGACATCCACTTGATCAATCACCTCATCAATAGTGACAAACTTACCATAGTCCGCAAACTCTTGGCTCCGCCATTCTTCCGGACCAGCAAAGTAGAGCTCTGCACCCAAGCGCTTGAGAATCTGCATATTTGACTTAGCCACGCGCGAATGGTCCAAGTCCCCAGCAATCGCAACCTTAAGTCCTTCAAAGCGCCCAAACTCTTGATAAATGGTCATCAGGTCCAGCAAGCTCTGGCTAGGATGCTGACCAGAACCGTCTCCACCGTTAACGATGGAAGTCGTAATGGTCGGGCTTTCCACTAGCTCTTTGTAATAGTCCACTTCTGGGTGACGAATGACACAGACATCAACGCCTAGGGCAGACATGGTCAGGATAGTGTCATACAAGGTTTCTCCTTTATTGACCGAGCTGGTCTTGACATCAAAGTCCAGAAGATCGCAGCCTAACTTCAACTCCGCTACCTCAAAGGCCTTGTGGGTCCGCGTCGAAGGTTCAAAGAAGAGGTTAGACACGATATGCTGTTCATCATAATGGACTTTAGCGCCATTTTTAAATTCGATTCCGCGTTTAATCAGCGCCATAACTTCTTCATTTGACAGAGTTTCCATAGAAACAAGGTTCTTAAGAGCGATTTGATTGGATGACATGATGTAATTCTCCTTTATGAAAGAATGAGGGCTTCCAGAGTGCTGCAAGTAAAGTCGCTCTGAGAGCAAGCTATTTTTGAACGAAAATTAATGATTTATCGCCTAGCTCAATCTTTGGGCTCAGGCAGGACAAGATAGAGGACAATTCCCAGAATAGTTGACAAGGCAACTCCTGAAATTTGCAGACCCGACAGCTGCAAGGTCAGACCACCGATACCAGATACCAAGATGACACTGGCAATCAAGAGATTCTTTTTGTTGTCAAAGTTGGTCTGTGCTTCAATCAGAATCTTGAGACCACTCGAAGCAATTACCCCAAAGAGGGCGATGGAAATACCACCCAGCACAGGACTCGGGATGGATTGGAGCAGGGCTGAGACCTTGCCCACAAAGCTCATGACAATAGCCAGCACTGCTGCACCCGCAATGACATAGACGCTGTAGATTTTATTGAGCGCCATAACTCCGATATTCTCTCCGTAACTAGTCACTGGCGGTGCTCCGAAAAGGCCTGCAATAATCTGAGCCAGACCATCTCCAGTCAAAGTCTTATCTAGACCCGGATCCTTGAAGAAATCCTTACCTGTCAAGCTATTCAGCACCATGACATGCCCGAAGTGTTCTGTCATGGTTACAAAGGCGATAGGCGCCATAGTTAAAATCGCACTTGGATAAAATTTCACATCGTAGTCCAAGAAAGGCAGACTCATGGGCGGAAGGTGGAACCAAGAAGCTTCTCCTACCTTGGCAAAAGAGACGATTTCCTGCCCAGTCACGGCTCCTAGAATTAAGCTAAAGATGTAGCCGACTATCAAACCTAGCAAGACTGGGATAATTCCCACAATCTTCTTACCATAGATATTAAAGAGGATGACTGCTAAGAGCGTGACCATACCGATAATGAAGTAGGTCAAATCATAAACCTTTTCGCCATTAGCTAGAGTCTTGTTCATTACATCGCTAACAGCTGTTCCAGCCAAGCTCAGACCGATGACCATAATGATAGGCCCTACCACTACTGGCGGCAGTACCTTATCAATCCAAGCATTACCAGCAAACTTGACAATCAGTGCCACGATAAAGTAGACCAAACCACCAGTGATGGCTCCCTGAGCAACCGCTCCGATACCATCTGTCTTCATCAGCATCTGCATGGCTGCGATATAAGCAAAGCTAGAGCCCATGTAAGCCGGAATCTTGTACTTGGTAACAGTCAGATGTGCCAGTGTCCCCAGACCGCTTGAAAAAAGGGCCACCGCTGGGTCAATACCCACCAGAATCGGTACCAAGACTGTCGCCCCAAACATGGCGAACAAGTGCTGAAAGGATAGTCCTAAAAGCAGACCTGGCTTTGGCATATCATGCACATCATACTTAACATCTTGACTCATTTAGTTTATTACTCCCCCATAATCAAAACACGATCTTGACCGTCAGTTTCAGTCATCTCAACGATAATCTCCTCAGTTTGGCTAGTCGGGATATTCTTGCCGACATAATCTGCCCGTATAGGCAGCTCGCGGTGACCACGGTCAACCAAAACAGCTAAACCAACCCGAGACGGACGTCCATGACTGACCAGATTGTCGATAGCCGCTCGGATAGTTCTTCCTGTGTAGAGGACATCGTCGATCAGAATTACTTGACGGTCGGTAATATCTACTGGAATCACTGTCGTATCTTCCTCAACCTTGATATCATCTCGGAAAGGCTTGGTATCAACTTCTGCGACTGGAATATCGATATTCTCCAACTGAGCCAGTCGCTTTTGAATCCGGTAAGCCAAGTGAACCCCACGGGTCTTAATCCCAGCCAAGACCACTTGGTTTAAGTCCTTGTTGCGCTCGATGATTTCATAGGTAATCCTCGTAATCGCGCGATTCATGGTGATGTCATCGACAACTTCTTTTGTTTTCATTCTTTCCTCCTCAAACAACAGAAAAAGTCTCCTTATACAAGGAGACTTCAGAAAAATCTAATCAGGCAAGCTAAAACAAGACGCACTTGCTTACACTCCACCCATCTTTTTACTTGCTCCTTGTCTATCTCTCTGGATAGAATTAAAGGATTATTTAATTTTTTATACTATATCACAAATTCAAAACTATTTCAAGAAAAAATTGTATTTTTTCTGCTTGACTAGGTAAGGATTAGTGACTAGCTTCTTTCTCCGCCTTTTCCTTATCTTTTGGATCCTTTTGATTTTCTTTGTTTTCTGCTTGAGCTAGCTCGTCTTTTAATTCAGGCTTTTCAGCAGTTGGCACTTCTTCTGATGATGGCTTAGAAGAGTTTTCTGAATCCACCGTCCGCTCGTCTAGCTTTGCTTCAGGAGATCCATTTGCATGCTCATTATCATTTGAAGCTCCTTGGCCGCTTGTATCAGCTGAGGCTGGCTTATCGGAGGCTGGCTTCCCTTGGACATCTGCATTATTAGGCTCACTTTGCTTAGGCTCTTCCTTCTTTTCTTCCTTTGCATCGGCCGGCTTATTATTATCAATGCTGCCACCCTGAACATCTGGGAAATGCTGCGCCAAGGCTTTCGGAATTTTATTTTCATTCAATTCAAGCTCTTCTTTAGGGATGTGATTGTCACTGACATTGATATAAGTTACCGTCTTATTTGGTTCCTGCAGCGCCAAGGTTGTGATTTTATTCTTGTTGACAACCAGATTGTCTAAAGCCCTAAACTGATTAATCCCTTCCAAGTTTTTCAACTCATTCTCAGCCAAGTTTAAATTCTTCAAGGAAGACTGAGCGGCTGGAATGTCCAAAGATGAAATCTTATTTTGACTTGCGGACAAAGTTACTAAATTCTTAGCAGCTTCAACTCCTGCCAGCGAAGTCAGACGATTTCCATTTAGGCTTAGATTTGTCAGATTTGGATTAGACTTCAGGAAATTCAAGCTCTCAACATTGGAATTGTCAGCTGTTAATTCTTCAAGTTTGGAAGCTTTAAGCGAATTGAAATTTAAGTTTGGGTTGTTGGATAAGAAAAGCCTTGTTAAGTCTTCTTTTTGGCTCAGAGCAGAAACATCTTGCAGTTGATTGTGCTCTAAACTTACAGCTTTTAATTTTGAAAGCTTGGTCAAAGCAGAAATATCTGAGATATTGTTGTAGTCAAGGTTCAATGACTCCAGATTTTTCAGCTTAGCTAAAGTTGTAATATCGGTAAGGTCATTTCCCGCTGCTGCCACTGTTTTGAGGTTCGGATAATCCTTCAAAAAAGATAAATCTGTGATGCCATTCTGGGAAATGTCCAAGCCTTCTAAGGTCGGAATTTCTTTTAAGAAATCATAGTTGGTAACGCCTGTCTTTGTCATCCACAGTTGTTTTAAATGTTTAAATTGCAGCACTGGTCTGATGTCCTTTATCGGAGTAAAGCCAATCCCCAGAACTTCAATATTTGGCATCAGTTCCAAGCCTTTTCTTTCCAGCGGATCTTTGCGCTGGCCGATATTTAGATACTTCACAGTTGCCAGCCAGGCTTTCATCTTTTCCGTATCCGTCTCATCTGATGGGAATGGGGTATCTGCCGTAGCATGTAAAATATCTTCAATGATTTCATCATCAAATCCTAGAGCTTTCAAAGTTGCCATACCAACTGCGTCATGAGCATGCGGATTTCCATGAGGGTCAAAAGGCTTGGCCGTATCAATCTCACTGATCAAAGTCGAATGGCTATGATCACCATGCGGATAGATAAATACCTTTCCTTTATCTGTATCGCTCACTTGAATCAGACTTTCATCGATTCCTAATTGCTGAGCCAAATAGGCCTTTTTCTTGGCAATTTCTTCTTCCTCGTCTGATGGATTTGGCGCAGGCTCAGGTGTAGGAGCTGGTGCTGGTGCTGGCGACGGTTCTGGTGAAGGCTGTTCTTGCCCTTGCCGGCCATAGTAGGCATCCTCAGCAGCTTTCTTATGTTCCGTTGGAATCAATGACTCCCAAGGTGAAGCAATCAGCTGCTCATAGGGGATAAAATGAGTATGACCATTATGATCTGCCAGCAAGCCTGAAGCCAGATTGCCTATTACCCCTGTGCCTCTAAATAAGAATCCATCACTTGTAGGATAATCAATCCCAGCAAATTGGCGTTTAGTTGTCCCTTGCTGCTGTGGAACAGACGGTCTAAGCCTTGGCTGATAAACAGGTCCAGTAGGATTGCTTGCGGGAGCTGGACCATAGCTTGGTGCTTGAGCAAGATTACCCACAGACTGTTTTAAAATGTAATGGAAATGATCCCCGTGACGCACAACATAGCCGTATTGGTCTTCTGACACAATGTCTCTAGGATTGAAAACATAGCCATCATTAGCAGTGCTCATGTGATTTGCTAGCTGATCCGTTCCGCCTGGCACTTGCCCATCTTTTGGTATCAGATAAGCCCATTTACTATTTTTTAAGTCAGAATAAAAGATAAAATGCGTATGACCATCATGCTCTAAAATCAGACCTTCACTGGTTCTAGCTTTAATTTGTGACTCACTTTTGAAGAGAAAACCATCATCTGTCGGCTTATCAACACCGGGAACTTGAGCTTTTTTGGCTGCCTTGCTTTTTTTCTTCACTTCTTGCTTAGTCTTAACCTTATCCTTACTGCTTTCCTGTTGAGACGGCTGAGACTGACAAGCCGACAAGCAAAGGTTACAAGCTAAGATGATTCCTACTAAACCTAACAGTTTTTGATTGTGTTTCATTCCTTCCTCCTTTTTGTTTAACCGGTTAATCATTAACTAGTTAACTATATCACACAAATCTGATATTGGCAAGAAAAAATCGAAGTAAAATAAAAAAACAGAGCAAATCTGTTTTTCATCTAAAATTCACATGTCACTCTGAAGATTTTTTCTTTGAGAAAGAGATGAACTTTATACCGTAAAAGACAAAACCAAAGATCAGGTAGGCTGCAAAGATAATCAAAGACATCTTGATGACATAGGGCCAGCCTTTCTTAAAGACATTGAGGAAAAAGTAAGGAAATGGATTATCCTTGGATCTTGGAATATTTATTTTCAAGAAAAAGCCATTAAAGAGAGCAAAGGTCATGTAGACCAAAGGCACACTCGTCCAAGAAATCGGATCAACCCAACGGTACTGGCGCGACTTGTCAAAGATTACTGTATCCAGAAGAAACGCCAAGGGTACTATATAATGACACAAAAAATTCTCTAGGCGGTAAAAATCTGTCGCAATCGGGGCTAGCAAGAGGTGATAAACGACACAAGTAATCATGATGGACATGGTTACCCCACCCTTGATTCGCAAGATTTTCGGCGCCTTCCAAGCATCGCCAGGTCTCGTCATCAGATAGACCAGATAGCCCGTAAAGAGCAGGACCAAGAGATTGGACAAAACAGTATAGTACATGAGCATGCCCGCGCCATACTTAGTGATTTCCAGATACACACCCAAAAAGGCCAGAATAAACAGAATAATTCGATAAATTAAGATAAAACGACGATTCATAGAGACCTCAAATTTTCTTAACAAACTCTGACTTGAGCTTCATGGCACCGAAGCCGTCAATCTTACAGTCAATATTATGGTCGCCTTCCACGATGCGGATATTTTTCACGCGCGTTCCCTGCTTGAGATCCTTGGGTGCGCCCTTGACTTTCAGGTCCTTAATCAAGGTAACTGTGTCACCATCAGCCAGCTTATTGCCATTAGCATCAATTGCAACTGGTCCTTCTTCTGCTTCTTGGACCTCAGCTGGATTCCACTCATAGGCACACTCTGGACAGACCAAGAGCGTTCCATCTTCGTAGACATACTCAGAATTACATTTGGGGCAGTTTGGTAAGTTATTCATTTTTTCTCCATTTCTAGTCGAGGCTGCTAAATTTCCATACCAGCCTTCTATATATGATTAAGCTCTTCTTTCATTTTTCAAGTCCAGCAGAATACTAATCAATGTGAAGGTCAACTAAATCCTAAAAATCTAGTTTGCTCCTATTTCCACACCTTTCTAGTATAAGCTATTTTAAGCATTTTGACAAATCTCTTTTAGGATTTCCTACAGGTCTTGACCTTTCTGCAAAAACAGTGTACTATACTAGTGTATATACAGATAAAAAGGAGTCACTATGAAACCAAAATCTAAAAATCAGTTTATGACACTGACCGCTTTTTTGACTGCACTAGCTATTGTCATCCCACTAGTTATGCCGATTAAAATTGTCATTCCGCCCGCTTCCTTCACCTTAGCCAGCCACGTCGCTATTTTTTTGGCTATGTTTATTTCCCCTCTCATGACGGTGATTGTCGTGATTGGTTCTGCTATTGGGTTTGGAATGTCTGGGCTTCCTTTTATCATCACGCTTAGGGCCCTGTCCCACTTGCTCTTCGCTAGCATCGGCGCTCTTTATCTTCAAAAGCACCCTGACACACTAGACAGCCAGAAGAAGACTTGGATATTTAATTTCCTACTAGCCTTGATTCATGCCTTTGGCGAAGTGGTCGTCTGCATCCTCTTTTACACGACTTCTGCCTATCCGGCTAATGCTTTCTATATCTTATTTGGTCTAGTTGGACTTGGTACGGTTATCCATAGCATGGTCGACTTTGTCATTGCTAAGTTCATCTATCAAGCGCTGAAAAAGATTCGCTAGAGCTTGAAGATTCCTGACTTTTGGTTTACAATGAAGCTATGAACAAGCAAAGACGAGAAGAACTATTAGACCTTTTGAAAACATCATCTGCTGCCCTCAATGGCCAGTCACTTGCTGAACATTTCCATGTGACCAGGCAGATTATCGTGCAAGATATTGCCCTCTTGCGGGCTGATGGTGCCCCCATCCTCTCAACAAACCGTGGCTATCTTTATAAAGACCGCCAAGACAGCACTGCTGTTCATCAGCTCTTCAAGGTTCAGCATAGGGCTGAGGATATGGAGGCCGAGCTGCTGGCTATCGTGGATAATGGTGGCCGCGTACAGACTATTTTGATTGAACACCCGGTTTACGGCGAAATTCAGACTTACCTGAAGCTGACCTGCCGTCGAGATGTCCAACATTTTCTCCAACAGGTCGCATCCTGTGCCTTTCGCCCCTTATCTGAGCTGACAGATGGAGTCCACTATCACCTAGTACAAGCTGACTCTCAGCAGGATTTGGATTATGTAGAAGCCGCCTTGAGAGACCTAGGATTTTTACAGTAATGAATAGCAAGAAAGAAAAAGACTGATTAGGCCACGACCTAGTCAGTCTTTTTAGTACATACTCTTGCGCCAGCCACCTTCGATACGCTCGTGATAGTAATATTCAGATAATCCCTCATCTTCCATCATTCGCAGGAGTTCAAGCATATCGTAGGCTAAGTCCAGCTGCGGCAAGCTATCCTTGTCTACCCAAGAAATCTCGCCCTCTTCAGTCGAATGAATCTGACCGGAGAATTCGGTCGCTTTGTAGCAAAAGACGATATAGCGAATCCCTTCATCCGTATGCCAGTTCTTAACTCCGACCAGTTTTGGATGAGAAATAGTCAACCCCGTTTCCTCTAAAATCTCACGGACAACTGAATCATGGAGAGATTCTCCCTTTTCAATATGACCACCCGGAAAAGCATATCCAGACCAACGATAGCGCTCAGGAGAGCGATATTGCATTAGAAGTTTACCGCGCGATACATCTTCAACAAGGCAGATGTTTGTTAGAATTGTTTCTTGGGAACGTGACATGGATTCACTCGCTTTCTATTTGTTAATATTCATCTCGATATTTTACTTCGGACTTCATCATAAAAGGATTAACTAAATCGTGGTATTCACGATAACCATGAAGCAAAGATCCTCTAACGATGATAACTTCTCTATCTACTATTCTAAAATCTACTGTAATTGGAATGCGTGAATCTTCTATAAAAGAAAAAGCTAAAAGTGAAACACCCCAGATACAAAAAACTGCAAAAGCACTAAAAAGCTCTAGGATAAGATGACGCTTTTGATCTATCCTTGATTTATAAAATCGAGCCCATAAATGCAACAACAAGGTTAAACCAAGACAAAGCAACCAGATATTCCACAAAGTTGGAATAAATGCTAAACCAAATGCTAATAAAATAAGATGGAAAATGACAAAGGATAATAGGGCTAGATAAACTATTCTAAACACATTTAAAAATCTCATAGTAATTTTTCCTCTTCTCAAGATTATGACTAGTTCTCAAACAGGCTATGGATTTGCTCACTTTCTAAGTTATTAAAACATATCTTCGTTGTATTTTACTTCTAACTTCATGATAAAGGGATTGATCAATTCATGATGTTCATAGGTACTATGGACCACAAAACCTCTGACAATGATAATTTCTTTATCTTGTATATGATAGTCTATATTGATGGGAATGGCTGAATCCGAGATGATTGACAAAGCAAAGAATGCCGAAAACCAAAGATAAAGTGCCACTAGTGCACTGAATAATTCAAAAATGAGGTGATACCAATGAAAATCTCTTGTCCTAAAAAAGACTATCCAAGGATGGATAAAGAAGGTCAAACAAAGAATAAAAAACCAACTATTCCACAAAACTGGAGTAAAGGATAGACCAAAGACTAACAACATCAAATGAAGAATGACAAAGGTTAGCAAGGCCAGATAGAGTGTTTTAAATGAAAATAATTTAGACAGATTTTCTTTTGTCATGATTTTTCCTCTTTTTTTCATTATATTTCAAAATCAACATCATTAATGCTGGAATGAAGAAAAAGATTAGATAGGTAGCAATTGGAAACCAAACATAGCGAGGATTCAAGTTCCACAATGGTGGCAGAAATCCCTCTCCGTCTTCTAATTCTATTCCTATAAAATAATGCAAAAGAAAAAGTAGACCATTAAGATAAAGAAAAACTTCTGAAAAACCTTTCAACGTGTTGAAGCCTTCTTCTCTTAGACTTCCAAACCAGGAATAATATGGAAGAGCAATCAAGATTGTCAAATTTAAATATAAAGGGCTAATATATTTAAACTCACGAAGCGGACCCGGAATAGACTTATTTCCAAATGTTAAAAATGCTACTCCAATAGCAACCAGCAAAAAGACGCAATACTCTATGATAGATGCTATAATTGAATGATTTTCCAACCAAAAACTAAACTTGTTCCCCTGAACTTTTACTTTTCTCTTGTTTTTATTTTTCTTTTTGGTTTTACTTTTCATTTACCAACTCCACAATCTTCTGGAAAGTCTTGCCATTTCGGATGGTCAGTTGCTTGTAAAAACTAGACTTGAGCAGTTTCTTATGGTAGTTGGACTTGAGATAGTCCGCTTGGTCAGCATTGCTATAAAAGAAAGCCGTCTGCCCAAAGTGCAGCTGCTCCTTGTCATTTGCCCAACTGCCAGCCAGCTCTTGCACACTCTCCCTATCTGTCTCCGGCAGATAAAAGAGAACATCTCGCCGAAAAGCTGTTTCATCCTTCCACCAAGCAGGAAGATTGGCTCTTTCTTTTTCAAGCATGGCAGAGCTGACGAGGACAAAAGGCAGAGGAAAATCATAAGACCGACTGAAATAAGCCGTCAAAATCTCCCGAATCCTCTCCTCCTGCTCCTCGCTATCAAAGAAAAGATTACCACTATTGATGTAGGAAACTGGATTTTCAAAACCCAACCCAGCCAAATCCTTCTTCAAATCAGCCATAACGACCTTGTTTTTCCCGCCAACATTGATGCCGCGGAGTAAAAGTGCATAACGCATATAATGCTCCTTACAAATATATCTATTATTTCCAAACTAGCTGTTAGAGTTTTTCGAGTAGATCATCCGTTTTTCTTTCACAGCTTTTCCTAGGTCAATGATCTTTTCCTCGCAGTCAAAAACAAAACCCATTTTTTCATAAAAGGCGATAGCACGTTTGTTATCTTCTAAAACCCATAATATAATCTCTTGATAACTATCCAAGGCAGCAAAAGCAGCCTGCATCAACTGCTTTCCTACACCCTTGCCATAATAATCTTTTAAGACATACAAGGCGAAAATTTCACCTGCTATCGTAGCTGAATCTCGAAAATCACCGTAGCTAACAAAGCCAACCACTTTAGAATCATCCAAGGCAATCAAGGTATTCTCAGGATACTTTTGACTATAAAATCTGCACTTATCCAAAGTCATCTGCTCTTGAAATTCCGCGGGCAAGATGCCATCATAAGCTTCACGCCATGTCTGCCAATGAACTCTGGATTTCCCTTCTATCTCCTCAGCTGTCACCATTGGTTTGATTGTGATGACCATTTGTTTTTCTCCTTGAATAAATCTATCTCAATTATTCCGCCTGAAAACCATTGCTATCTAATTTCCCATTTTCTCCCCAAACAACTACATAAACATTTTTGGGTAAGCTAGTAAAATCAATATAGTCACTTAAACTCGCACCTTCAGGAACATCTCCTTCCAGATATAGATCGAAAAACAACAGAACCTCATAATTTTCCGATAAACGAATGAAATCTTTTCTCAAATCCTTTATTTCTTCTGCCGATGCTTCATACTTCTCTGTCTTGGGATTATACTTTAGTTCTTTTTTAATTTGAACCAAATCACGATAAAACCCTTTTTGGTCGTCAGTTACATCGTGATCTAAATCTGTACTCAGCTTCTTAAATTTCACTGGCTTTAGAACAGACTCTTTATCAAAATATAAGGTATTCAGCATAGGGTGGGAATTTGTATCTAAGACATAAGAAAAGATAAGATTTGTTAGTATCGAAGATGGTTCATCATCGCTATTAGCGTAATAGGAATAAGTTCTTTCTTCTAACTTATCTGTTAAAATTTTGTCCGCCTCTTCTGTCAATTGAACTTTTACATCATATTGATAAGAAAAATGGCTAACCCAAGTTGGAATCTCTATGTTCTTAACCTCCAATCCTAAATTATCTTCAAAAGCTGTATGTACTACATATTCAATACGCTGTTTTTCTTCTTTCGTAACAAGTTTTGTCGGCATAAATGCCCAAATAAATTGAACTATTGGTATCATACCTATCACAAAAATTGAAATGAAGAAAATAAATATTACCTTAATTAGTTCCTTTTTCACTTGAATTCCTCCACTTCAACTTCTCTAACTTATTTTTCACATAGTGACTCATTGACTAGAGATGTAATTAAGAGCTTAGTTTACAACTTTTATACTAACCATATTTTTTAATCCATCGCCTTTATTTCCAAAATCATATCGCGAATCTGTGCGGCCAGCTCGAAGTCGAGTAGTCCGGCAGCTTCTTGCATTTGGCCTTCCAGTTTCTTGATCATGTCCTTGCGCTCTTGCTTGTTGAGGCTTTCAATTTCAACAGTTTCGTCCTTGTCTGGCAGGGCAGCCTTGGTCACACTGATTAGGTCGCGGATTTCTT
>ERZ773090.355-NODE-355-length-28041-cov-5.67741_pt1 | contig 28041 bp, 24 predicted proteins | sample MGYA00580579_ERZ773090 | MGnify/ENA primary metagenome ERZ773090 (study PRJEB29015, sample SAMEA2738014) | human oral metagenome | biome: human oral; feature: human-associated habitat; material: dental | place: China | collected 2132 ... | reverse complement strand
GGCCGAGGGTACTTCGTTGGAGACGACGTGGGAGAGTAGGTAGTTGCCGCACAAGATAAGCCCGTGATGATTCACGGGCTTTTTTCTATGCATTGATCTATGAAAAGGAATCTCAATTATTTGTTTTGTTTATAGATCGTGTCTTAGGTTATTGACTTTTTATATGAAAGCACATACAATGATGAAAACGCAATCCCGAGTATTTTTGTAAGGATTAAACACACGGATATATATTAAGGAGAGTTTGCTATGGCAGATGTATTGCTGCAAATAAAAGATCTTCACGCAGGCGTGGAGGGCAAGGAGATTCTAAAGGGGCTTGATCTCACGATCCGCAAGGGTGAGGTACATGTTATCCTTGGACCGAACGGTTCCGGCAAGTCGACGCTGATGAATGTCATCATGGGGCATCCGAAGTATGAGATGACGGGCGGCAGCCTCGTGCTTGAGGGGGAGGACATTGGCGCGCTGCGTGCGTTCGAGCGCGCACGACGTGGGCTGTTCCTCGCATTCCAGACGCCGGAGGAGATCCCCGGCATCACGGTGGAGAATATGATCCGTACGTCGCGTCAGATGATGACGGGCGAAAAGGTGAAGCTTATGCCGTTCCGCAAGGAACTGAATGCGATGATGGCAGAGCTGAAGATTGATCCGAGCTATGCACAGCGTTATCTCAATGTGGGATTCTCCGGCGGCGAAAAGAAGCGCAGTGAGGTATTGCAGCTGCTCATGCTCCAGCCGAAGCTGGCACTGCTCGACGAGACGGATTCGGGTCTTGATGTGGATGCCGTACAGATTGTGTCCGAGGGTGTAGCGAAGTTCCATACGGCAGATAATTCCTGTATTATTATTACACATAATGCAAAGATTCTTGACAAGCTGAAGGTGGATTATGTGCATGTTCTCGCGCAGGGAAAGATTGCGCGTGAAGGGGGGGCAGAGCTCATTCAGCAGATCAATGATGAGGGCTTTTCCCATATTCTCGCCGATCAGGATAAAGTGGGGTGAGCTATATGGAGGATTTCGTACCAAAGAAAAAGACGCAGGTCGCCGACATTGAGCGGACGATCTATGATATTACCAATGAGGATCGCTCGGCGTATAAGTCGCAGTCGGGGCTGACGGAGGAGATCATTCGCGACATTTCGGAGAAGAAGAATGATCCGAAGTGGATGCTCGATTTTCGTCTGAAATCACTGGATGTTTACCACGCGATGCCAATGCCCGCTTGGGGGCCTGATCTCTCCGAGCTGAATATGGATGAGATCGTGACCTATGTGCGCCCCGATGCGAAGATGGTCGGAGACTGGAACGAGGTGCCCGAGGACATCAAGGATACGTTTGACCGTCTGGGGATTCCCGAGGCGGAGAAAACTTCACTCGCAGGGGTTGGTGCACAGTATGACTCCGAGGTGGTCTACCACTCGATCCAGGAGTCGCTCGTGGAACAGGGCGTTGTGTATACGGATATGGAAACGGCGCTGCAGGAGTACGGTGACATCGTACAGCAGTACTTCATGACGCTTGTGCCGCCAAAGGCGCATAAGTTTGCCGCCCTGCACGGTGCGGTCTGGTCGGGCGGCTCGTTCGTCTATGTGCCCGAGGGGATCAAGGTAGATATTCCGCTGCAGTCCTATTTCCGACTGAATGCGGCGGGGGCAGGGCAGTTTGAGCACACGCTCATCATTGTGGAGAAGGGCGCAAGCCTGCATTTCATCGAGGGGTGCTCTGCGCCGAAATACAATGTGACGAATCTCCATGCGGGCTGTGTCGAGCTGTTCGTCAAGGAGGGGGCGCGGCTGCGCTACTCGACGATCGAGAACTGGTCACGCAATATGATGAACCTCAACACGAAGCGTGTGAAGGTGGAGAAGGACGGCGCGGTCGAATGGGTCTCCGGCTCGTTTGGTTCGCACGTTTCCATGCTCTACCCGACGAGCATTCTGCACGGAGAGAATGCGACCTGTGAGTTCACGGGCGTTACGTTCGCCTCGAAGGGGCAGGAGCTGGATACGGGCGCGACGGTGATCTTTGACGCGCCGAACACATCGGCGAATATCAGCACGCGCTCGATCTCGAAGTCGGGCGGTGTCGCGATCTACCGCAGCGGGGTCAAGGTGACACCGCGTGCGGTCGGGGCAAAGTGCTCGGTCAACTGCGAGTCGCTGATGCTGGATGCGGAGTCCCGCAGCGATACACTGCCCGTAATGGATGTTGCATGCGATGCGGTGGATATCGGACACGAGGCAAAGATCGGGCGGATCAGCGACGAGGCGATCTTCTATCTGATGAGCCGGGGCATCGACGAGGAGGAGGCGCGCGCGATGATTGTGCGCGGCTTTGTCGAGCCGATTGCGAAGGAACTGCCGCTTGAGTATGCGGTTGAGATGAACAACTTGGTCAATATTGAATTGGAAGGAACGATGGGGTGATGGCAATGCAGGACGTGTTCAGCCGTATCCCCATGCCGACATGGCGCTGGCTCGGGGTCAATGATCTCCCCGTGCCTGCGGGGCTTGCGGATACCAACGATGAGATCAGGCTCTCCGTCGCTGCGGGGGAGCGTTCAAAACATATTGTGGAGCTGCGCGAAAACGGGGCGCAGGAGATCTATGTGGATGTTGCCGCGGGCGCAGAGTTTGCGCTGACCTACATCCAATTTGCGCCGACGAATGCGCCTGCCGCGAGCCGCATCCATGCGAATGTGGCACGCGGGGGACTGTTCTCCTGTACGCTTGTCGAGGCGGGGGCGGCACATACGGCATCGGAACTGCGCGTGACGCTTGCGGGCGATGAGGCGCGCGCGGATGTCTGGGGGCTGTACTTTGGTGATGAGGAGCGCAAGATCGACCTCAACTATATCATCCGTCAGGAAGGCCGCCGTACAGACGCGAATATGCAGGTGCGCGGTGCTCTGTTGGACCATAGTGTCAAGACGTTCCGCGGGACACTGGACTTTGTTCAGGGGGCGCGCGGCTCGGTCGGCAAGGAGGACGAGGAGGTCACGATTCTCTCGCCCCATGCACGCAACCGCAGTGTTCCGCTCATGCTCTCACATGAGGGCGATGTGGACGGCCATCACGCGGTCAGCATCGGGCGGATGGACGAGGACAAGCTCTTTTATCTGATGAGCCGAGGGCTCGACGAGCGTGCGGCGCAGCAGCTGATTGTCGAAGCATCCTTTGAGCCGGTACTGGCACGCATTGAGAGCGAAGAGCTGCGTGCGGAGATCGGCAGCTACCTTGAGAGGAGACTTTTGGGTGGAACGCAGGAATAACGAGTATTTGCAGGATTTTCCGATCCTGCAGACGAAGATGAACGGTCGCCCCATTGTCTACCTGGACAACGGTGCGACGACGCAGAAGCCGGAGGCGGTCATCAAGGCGGTCGCCGACTACTGCACCTACTGCAACGCGAATCCGCATCGGGGGGCATACGAGCTGTCGGTAAAGGCAACGGATATCTATGAGACCGCGCGTGTGCGGACGCAGCAGTTTATTGGTGCGGCACGCCCTGAGGAGATCGTCTTCACGAAGAATGCGACGGAGGCGCTGAATCTCGTTGCGTACAGCTATGGACGCGCGAATATTCGTGAGGGCGATGAGATTGTCATTACGATCTCGGAGCATCACAGCAATATTGTTCCGTGGCAGTTCGTCGCAAAGGCGCGCGGCGCAACGCTCAAGTACATCTATCTCGCGGAGGATGGTAACCTCTCGGCAGAGGATATTGCGGCAAAGATCACGGAAAAGACGAAGATTGTTGCTGTGACCCATGTATCGAATGTGCTCGGGCTTGTCAATGACGTACGTACGATTGCCGACCGTGCTCATGCGGTCGGGGCTGTGATCGTCGTGGACGGCTCGCAGAGTGTGCCGCATATTGCGGTGGATGTGCAGGCGATGAATGCGGATTTCTTTGCATTCTCGGGGCACAAGATGCTCTCCCCGATGGGCATCGGCGTGCTCTACGGGAAATATCATATTCTCGATGCGATGCCGCCGTTTCTCTTTGGCGGTGATATGATCGACTATGTTGGCGAGCAGGAGACAACCTTTGCGGAATTGCCCGCGAAGTTCGAGGCTGGCACGCAGAACGTCAGCGGCGCATCGGGGCTGATCGCGGCGATCGACTATCTGGAGAAGGTGGGATTCGAGCGCATTGAGCGCATCGAGCATGACCTCCTCGCGTACGCGCTGCCGAAGCTGCGCGAGCTGCCCTTTGTGGAGCTCTACGGCTGTGAGAGTGCACGCGACAACAAGACGGGCATCATCACGTTCAATGTGAAGGACATCCATCCGCATGACGTGGCATCGATTCTCGACAGCTACGGTGTTGCCATCCGCGCGGGGCATCACTGTGCACAGCCGCTGATGCGCTATCTCGGGCAGAATGCGACCTGCCGTGCGAGTTTTTACCTCTACAACACGCACGAGGACATCGACCAGTTCATCGAGGCTCTGAAAAAGGTACGGGGGGTGCTCGGCTATGGCGACTGAGGGATCGGCGCTTGGTGATCTCTATACGGAGGTTATCGGCGAGCACAGCCGCTCGCCCGAGAACAAGGGCGAACTTGCCTCGGCGACCGTACGCGAGCGCGGGCACAACCCGAGCTGCGGCGACGAGATCACGCTCGAGCTTGAGATTGCGGACGGTGTTATAAAGGATGCCGCCTTTACAGGTGTTGGCTGCGCGATCTCGCAGGCGAGCACGGACATCATGATCGACCTGATGCGCGGCAAGACGGTCGAGGAGGCACACAGGCTGGCGCAGCTCTTTACAGCGATGATCAAGCGCGAGGTCACGGATGACGAGGTGCTTGAAGAGCTGGATGAGGCGGTTGCGCTAAAGAACATCTCGAATATGCCCGCACGCGTAAAATGTGCGGTGCTCGCATGGCATACGCTCGAGGATCTTTTAAAAGAAGGACAAACGTCATAATACAGGGGACTGTTCTCCGAGGTTTTTGCCTCAGAGGCAGTCCTTTCGCATTTTTCATCGTATGAATACTAGCTTTTTTGATGATGTCCATGTATAATGAATTAGTATTGTAAAATTAGAACAATAGAAAAGGTGGGAATTCGATGCGGATGACAACGGCAATGAAAGCCATCGCTCTTGGCATCGCGGTACTCGGGCTCGGTGTGACGGCGGGGTGCGGCGGCGACCAGAAAGCAAGCGGTGAGAAGTCGTATAAGATCGGCATTGTCCAGCTGGTTGAGCACAATGCTCTCGATGCGGCGAATCGTGGGTTCGTGGATGGACTCAAGGCACGCGGGTATGAGGAGGGGAAGAACCTCACGATTGACCGACAGAATGCCCAGGCGGATCAATCGAACCTCCAGAACATTGCGCAGCGTTTTGTCAGTGACAAGGTGGATCTCATCTGTGCGATTGCAACGCCGGCGGCGCAGTCTGTGGCGAACGCAACAAAGGACATTCCCATCGTCGGCACGGCGATCACGGACTACGTAAACGCAAAGCTTGCACAGACGAATGAGAAGCCGGGTGCAAACATCACGGGGACGAGTGACCTCAACCCGATCAAGGAGCAGATCGATCTGCTCATCAAGCTCTATCCGAATGCAAAGACGATCGGTACGATCTACTCCTCAAGCGAGGTTAACTCCGAAACTCAGATCAAGGCGATGACGGCGTATGCCGAGTCGAAGGGGCTTAAGGTACGTGCGGCGACTGTCTCAACGGTCAACGATATCCCGCAGGCGGCCCAGAGTCTCGTGGGGGATGTGGATGTCTTCTACGAGCCGACGGACAATGTCATCTCCTCCTCGATCCCAACGCTCGTCGGCGTGACGGATGCGGCGGGCAAGGCGGTGATCTGTGCCGAGCCGTTCATGGTGACGGGAGGCTGTCTCGCGACCTATGGCATCGATTACTACAAGCTCGGTGTTCAGACGGGCGACATGGCGGCAGACATTCTCGAGGGTAAGAAAAAGCCTGCGGATATGCCGATTGAGACGGCACGTGATCTGACGCTCGTCATCAGTAAGGGCAATGCGGCAAAGCTGGGATTGACAATCCCCGAAGATGTGCTGAAAGATGCAACCCTTGTGGACTGATATGGATATAGAAAAGGTGGAGATTCGATGCGGATGAAAAAACTCGCAAAATATGCTGCGCTCGGCATCGCTGCCCTCGGGATTCTGGTGTCGGCAGGATGCGGGGGACAGGCGTCGAATGGCGACAAGGTACATAAGATTGGTATTGTTCAGCTCGTGGAGCACAGTTCGCTCGATGATGCGAATCGCGGATTTGTGGACGGGCTCAAGGCACGCGGCTTTGAGGAGGGGAAGAACCTCACGATTGACCGCCAGAACGCCCAGGCGGATCAGTCGAACCTACAGAACATTGTGCAGCGCTTTATCAGTGACAAGGTGGATCTCATCTGTGCAATTGCAACACCGGCGGTGCAATCGGCGGCAAATGCGACGAAGGACATCCCCATCGTCGGTACGGCGGTGACGGACTACGTGAGCGCAAAGGTCGTGAAGTCAAACGACGCACCGGGCGGCAATGTTACGGGCACAAGCGACCTTACGCCGATCGCCGAGCAGATTGATCTCCTCATGAAGCTCTATCCGAATGCAAAGACGATCGGTACGATCTACTCCTCAAGTGAGGTCAACTCTGAGATTCAGGTCAAGGCAATGAAGGAATACGCCGAGTCGAAGGGACTGACCGTGCGGGTCGCGACGATCTCGACGGTCAACGATATCCAGCAGGCTGCACAGAGCATTGTGAACGAGGTGGATGTCTTCTATGAACCGACGGATAATGTGATCGCATCGGCGATGCCGACGCTTACAAGCGTTACCGACCCTGCGGGAAAAGGAGTGATCTGCGGCTATGTCGGCGGCGTTACGGCCGGAGCTCTTGCAACCAAGGGGATTGACTACTACAAGCTCGGTGTTCAGACGGGCAATATGGCTGCGGATATCCTTGAGGGCAAAGCAAAGCCGTCGGATATGAAGATTGAGACAGCACACGATCTTGTCGTCGTCATCAACAAGAAGAATGCGGAGAAAATCGGTCTGACGATTCCTGCCGATGTGCTAAGCGGCGCGACGGTTGTGCCGTAAGTATTATTTTTGAACACAGCGGAGCGGGCACGCAGCGTGTCCGCTTTTTTTAGGGAGTGACGTTATGGATCTTGTCATTGCGACAGCGGCGCAGGGGGTTCTCTGGGGGCTCTATGCACTCGGTGTCTATCTGACGTATCGCGTTTTGGACATTGCCGATCTGACAGTCGAGGGCAGCTTTCCTCTGGGGGCAGCAGTTTCCGCTGCTTTGCTCGTAGCGGGTTATACGCCGCTCACGGCAATTCTTGCCGCCTGTGCGGCGGGATGTGTCTCGGGCGTTATCACGGGCTTTTTCTGCACAAAGCTCAAGATTCCTGCACTCCTTGCGGGTATTTTGACCATGATCGGACTTTACTCCATCAATCTGCGCGTTATGGGCAAGGCAAATCTTCCGCTCCTCCAGCAGGAGACGTTCTTTACCCAATGGAATATCTGGGGGCTGGATGCGGCGTCGAATATTCTCCTCATCGGAACGGTTGTGGTTGTGCTCGCCATCCTGCTCACGTACTGGTTCTTCGGTACGGAGCTCGGTATGGCGATCCGTGCGACGGGGGCAAATCCCCACATGATCCGTGCGAATGGGGTCAATACGGATGTGATGATCGTTCTCGGGCTGCTCCTATCAAATGGTATGGTTGCGATCTGCGGCGCGCTCGTGGCGCAGAGCAACGGCTTTGCAGATGTCGGCATGGGCACAGGCACGATCGTCATCGGCCTTGCGTCCGTTATCATCGGCGAGGTGCTCTTTGGAACGCGCAGCTTTAAGAACTGGCTGATCTCCGTTGTACTCGGCTCGATTGTCTATCGAGCTGTCATCGCCGTTGTGCTCCAGCTTGGCATGCCGCCGAATGACCTCAAGCTCTTTACGGCGATTCTCGTCGCAATAGCACTCTCTCTGCCACTCATCCAGTCGAAGTACCACGCGATGAAGAAGGGAGCAGACTGATGCTGCAGATCGAGGATATCAAAAAGACATTCAACCCGGGCACAATTACAGAGAAAAAGGCTCTTTCGGGCATCACACTTCACCTTGCCCCCGGCGATTTCGTCACCGTGATCGGCGGCAACGGCGCGGGCAAGTCCACGCTGATGAATGCGATTGCGGGCGCGATCTCCGTAGATGCGGGCAAGATCTCGATTGCGGGCGAGGATATTACGAAGTGGCCGGAGCATCGCCGCGCGAGATTCATCGGACGCGTTTTCCAAGATCCGATGATGGGGACGGCGGCGCGTATGATGATCGAGGAGAATCTTGCGATTGCAGCGCGGCGTGGTGAGACACCGACGCTGCGCTGGGGCTCGACAAGCGAGATGCGCGATGTGTTCCGCGAGAAGCTTGCACGCCTGAAGCTCGGCCTTGAGGATCGCCTCTCTTCGCGCGTCGGATTGCTCTCGGGCGGTCAGCGACAGGCGCTGACCCTGCTTATGGCGACGCTCGTGAAGCCGAACTTGCTCCTGCTTGATGAACATACGGCGGCACTCGATCCCAAGACGGCGGCGAAGGTGCTTGAGCTGACCGAACAGATCGTGACGGAGGATCAACTCACGACGCTCATGATCACGCACAACATGAAGGATGCGCTGCGCTACGGTAATCGTCTCATCATGCTGCATGAGGGGCGCATCCTCTTCGATGTGCCGCAGGAGAAAAAGCAGGGGCTCACCACGCGCGACCTCCTCTCGATGTTCGAACAGGCGGCGGGCAGCGAACTCGCTAATGATAGTCTACTCCTAAGCTAATCGAACATTAACGCGCTTCACAAGACGTTCTAAGTCGATTCCGTTATATTATCCATGAAAGCGAGAGATATTAAGAATGCAGATATGCTTTCGTACTCTCTGACTTTCGGTGCGTATTCTGCGGCCTTCCCTTCCGCGGAATTCACATACATTCCCTACATTTCTTTCTCTCTATCGAAAATACGTCTCCTGCTGCCCGGCAGGAGGCGTATTTTCTTGCGCCGTTCGTACGCTTGCTATTTTCGCGATTCGTAGTAAAATGGGGGAGATAAATCGAACAGACAGATGGAGGTGTGTGATGGGTGGAAAAGGGAAATTGGGAGCAGTACAGCGCGTACTGCGGATGATCTATCGCGACGAGGCGATTCCGAACGCGCCCGCGCCCACCCCAAAACCTCCGACACCGAAGTTGCTGTGTGCGATGCGTTCGCTGGTCACGACCACACGCGACGCTTGGCAGTCGCGTGCCGAACTCTTTTTGAAACAGGCGCGCCTGATGGCAAACTATGAGGACGACTACGTTTACAACGGCGCAGTCAATCAGTATTTCCCAACGTATGACTCGCTTTCGGATGTACAGTTGCGCGGCTACTTCACATGGCGGACAGCGGTGCGGCAGGGGCGGGTCGAAAAGCGGGGCATGTCCTATGCGTCTCTCTACGTCTATGAACTTCTGCATCTCATCGGCTGCAGGGACGCACAGGACGGCTATGAGAAGCTGCATTCCTTCTGTGAGGCATATCGTGCGCTTGACCCGCAGATCGGTCACTATATTGTGCATTGGGAAGATGAGTTCGTTATCTACTATGGGCTTGATCCAAAGCTGATTACATGGCGTGGGACTGCCCTTGCGCATCGGGAACAGGATGATGCCATCTGTACGGTGCTTCATCACACGGAGCATACGCCAGAGGAAACGATGGCGGCGGTCTGCGCGCTCTCCTCCTATCGTCTGGAACGCTCGAAGCTCTATCGTGCTCATACGGCGGAGGTGAATGCAGTTGTGCTCCGCGTGCTGGATCGCGCTGCGGAGCACTATGAGAAGCATCGTCAGATCAGTTTCTTTGACGATTTGATTGCCGTGGAGCAGACTGCGCCCGTCCGCTTCTTTTCCTCTGCGGTATTTCAGCCGCCCAAGGAGGAGCCGGATCGCGTCTATGATTTACATCCTCTGCGCCGCTATGAGTGCGTGAGCGGATACTGGACGCTGCACTCGTATGAGCGTCCCGAACGTGCGGCACAGCGTCTGGGCGTATTCTTGCGCGGTGTAGATGCCGGACTGCGTGCACATTTTGGAATCACGGAGATTCAGCCGCCAAAGCTGAAAAAATGGCAGACAAAAATAATTGATGAGGAGATCACCGCCTTTCTTGCGGAGCAGAGAGCGGCAGAGGCGCGGCGTGTCCGGCTTGACTTTTCGCAGCTGGCACGCATTCGTGCGGATGCCGATGTAACGCAGGAGCGGCTGATCGTGGAGGAGGAAGAGGAACCTCCGATGATGCCCATTTTTGAGCCTTCGTCTGTCGTTCTTCCGTCATCTTCTGAGGATATGCTGCCTGCCGCTCCCGTGACGACAGAGGGGGCAGCGGATATCAATGGTCTGGATGCGTCGGAGCTTCGCCTGCTCCGCACACTCCTCGGTGACGGTGATCTCGCGTGGGTGCGCACGGAGGGGAGGATGCTCTCCGTCCTCGTCGACGGCATCAACGAAAAACTGTACGATGATTTTGCGGACACGGTGATCGAGGGCGATCCGCCCGCCGTCGTTTCCGACTATCAGAATGATCTCGTAGAAAGGTATCTGCATGGCTGCGAATGAACCGAAGAAAATTCCGCGCCGCATTGCCCAGACGCTCGTGAATGCGCTCAAGGGCGGTGTTGTGCCGCGCATCGGCCTTCCGTATATCACTGTCGGGCGGCGCAGCGAGATTGAGGCCCTGCTCTCCGATGTGGAGATGATCGAGGGCGGCGGGGCTTCGTTCCGCTTTATCGTTGGGCGCTACGGCAGTGGAAAGAGTTTCCTTTTGCAGACGATCCGCAGCTATGTCATGGCAAAGAATTTCGTCGTGGTGGATGCCGACCTCTCGCCCGAGCGACGCCTGCAGGGGACGCGCGGGCAGGGGCTCGCGACGTACCGTGAGCTCATCCGCAATATGGCGACGAAGACAACGCCCGAGGGCGGGGCACTCACGCTCATCCTCGACCGTTGGATCAGCCGCGTACAGCAGGAAATCGTGACGGAGGACGGTATCGCGCCCGAGCACTCCGATTTTCCCTCGGCTGTTGACCGGCGGATTGCCTCCATCATCTACGGGCTGAACGATCTCGTGCATGGATTTGACTTTACGCGGCTTCTGACGCTCTACTATCATGCCTATCGGGACGGCGATGATGAGAAGCGGGCGCAGGTTGTACGCTGGTTTCGCGGGGAGTATATGACAAAGACCGAGGCGCGGCACGATCTTGGTGTGAATATCATCATCACGGACGACGATTGGTACGAGTATCTGAAACTCTTTGCCGCATTCCTGCGGCGGGCAGGCTATGCAGGGATGCTCATCCTCATCGACGAACTCGTGAACATCTACAAGATCCCGCATGCGGTCACGCGCCAGTACAACTACGAGAAGATCCTCACGATGTATAACGATGCGATGCAGGGACGCGCCCAGTATCTCGGTATGATTCTCTGCGGCACACCCGCGTGCATGGAGGATACGCGGCGCGGGGTCTATAGCTATGAGGCTCTGCGCTCACGGCTCGCCGAGGGACGCTTTGCAGGGGAGCACCGTGACCTGCTCTCGCCCGTGATAGGGCTCGCGCCGCTTACGCATGAGGAGATGCTCGTGCTCATCGAAAAGCTCGCCGCCATCCATGCGGAGCTCTATGGATATGCACAGATTGTCACGCAGGACGATCTCGCGGACTTCATCCGCATCGAGTTCGGACGGATCGGTGCGGACACACATATCACGCCGCGTGAGGTCATCCGTGACTTCATTCAAGTGCTCGACATTATCTATCAAAATCCGACATTGAAAATCGCCGATTTGCTCGGTTCGGAGGAGTTTTCCTACGCACAGAATGAGGTGGAGGGCCCGGAGATCAACGCACAGTTCGCGGAGTTCGAGCTATGAGCGTATTTGACCGCTATGCGCCCTTCGTGCGTGACTATATCTACGCGCAGGAATGGCAGAGTCTGCGCGGCATCCAGATCGCGGCAGCGGAGGCAATCTTTGGGACGGACGATCATGTGCTCCTGACAGCATCCACAGCGGCGGGCAAGACGGAGGCGGCATTTTTCCCGATTATTACGCTCTTTCACGAGAATCCTCCCACATCGGTTGGATGTATCTACATCGGTCCGCTCAAGGCATTAATTAACGATCAGTTCGAGCGCCTGACGGAGCTGTGCCACAGGGCGGACATCCCCGTTTGGCACTGGCACGGGGATGTGGGGCAGACGCATAAGGCACGCCTGATGAAACGCCCGTCGGGCATCCTGCAAATTACACCGGAGTCGCTTGAGGCACTGCTCCTGCATCGACACATGGCGATTCCGAAACTGTTCGGCGATCTGCGTTTCGTTGTCATCGACGAGCTGCACTCCCTCCTGCGTGGCGATCGCGGCGGGCAGACACTCTGTCTCATCGAGCGGCTTTCCCGCATCGCGGGCGTGCAACCGCGTCGCATCGGGCTGTCGGCGACCATTGGCGATGCCAAGCGTGCAGGGGATTTTCTCGCGGCAGGGACGGGACGGGAGACCCTTGTGCCGCAGATCGAGGCAAAGGGGAGCAAGTGGCGGCTCTCCCTTGAGCATTTCTATGTGCGCGACACGCAGGCGGGGGAGGGACGCGACGACATTGTTGTGTCGGATGTTCTCGGCGCACCGACCGACACCCCGCCTGAGGCCGCCGATCCCGGGCTTGGCTATATCTTTGCGCATACGCGCGGGAAGAAATGTCTCGTCTTTGTCAACTCGCGTGAGGAGTGCGAGGCGGTGACGACGACGCTGCGCGCCTACTGTGAGAAACAGCATGAGCCGGATCGTTTCCTCATTCATCACGGGAATCTCTCCGCCGCATTCCGTGAGACGGCGGAGGCGCGGATGAAGGATGAGGACTGTCTCTTTACAACGTGCACGACGGCGACGCTCGAACTCGGCATTGACATCGGACGGCTCGAGCGTGCCTTTCAGATCGACGCACCGTGGACGGTCTCGTCCTTCCTCCAGCGCATGGGGCGGACGGGACGGCGCGGTCAGCCGCAGGAGATGCACTTTGTCGTGCGCGAGGACGCACCCGAGGCGCGTGCCCTGCTGCCCGCGACGATTCCGTGGAAGCTGCTGCAGGGGATTGCCCTCATCCAGCTCTATCTTGAGGAGCGTTGGGTTGAGCCGCCGCGTTTGGATCGCCTGCCGTTCAGCCTGCTCTATCATCAGACGATGAGCGTCGCGGCATCCTGTGGGGAGCTCTCGCCGCGTGCGCTTGCGGATCGTGTGCTCTCCATGCACGTCTTCCACCGTATCACGCAGGAGGACTACCGTACGCTCCTGCGCCATCTGATCGCGCAGGAACATCTGCAGCAGACGGAGCGCGGTGGTCTGATCGTGGGACTTTCGGGGGAGCGCGTCGTGCAGTCCTTTCGCTTCTACGGGGTCTTTCAGGAGAACGAGGAGTACACCGTGCGCTGCGAGTCGCAGGAGATCGGCACGATTGTTACGCCCTCGCCCGTTGGGGAGAAGATTGCGATCGCAGGACACGTCTGGCGCGTGCTTGAGGTTGACCGCAAGCGTCACCTCGTTTACTGCGAGATGGTGAAGGGGAATGTGCCTGCCTACTTCGGCGAGTGTCCCGGCGATATCCATACGCGCATCCTTGAGCGGATGCGTCAGGTCTTGCGTGAGGAACTGATCCCGCCTTATCTGTTGAAAAATGCCGTCGCACGTCTCACGCAGGCGCGTGAGACGGCACGGCACTCGCGTGCGGAGGAGGATGTGCTCATCCCGCTCGGCGGCGAGATGTACGCGCTTCTGCCGTGGCTCGGCAGCTATGCCTTCCTTGCACTTGAGCGATTCCTGCGCATCCGCTGCGGTGCGCGGCTCGGACTGCGCGGATTTGAATCCATGCGCCCGTACTTTATGCAGTTCACGATGAAGGTGACCCCGACGGAGTTCTTTCATATTCTTTCGGAGGAGGCGGCGGGAACCATCGAGCCGATGGAACTCCTCTATCCCGATGAAGTGCCGATCTTTGACAAGTACGATGAGTTTCTGCCGACGGAGCTTGTGCGGCGCGGATTCGCATACGGGATTCTGGATGTGAAGGGGATGCGAGCAGCGGTGTGCTCATGGTCGAATGCACGGATTGACAGCCCCGCGCGGTCGTGATAGAATACGCTTGCTGAGTAATCACATGCGGATGTGGCGGAACTGGCAGACGCGCTGGACTTAGGATCCAGTGCCGCAAGGCGTATGGGTTCGACCCCCTTCATCCGCACCATCTTGGCACATCGCCGACTGTTTTGCAGTCGGTTTTTTCTATGGGGAGTGATCGTAATGTCCATCCTTGCCGCCTACGTCGTACCGCATCCGCCGCTCATCATCCCTGCGATTGGCGCGGGACGGGAGCGGGAGATTGCCGCAACTGTTCGGGCGTATCATGAGACGATGCGCGCGGCGGCGGAGCTGCGTCCCGATACCGTTGTTATCATCAGTCCGCACGCGACGGCATACGATGATTTCTTTCACATCTCGCCGGGCGCGGGAGCGGAGGGAAACTTTGCCGCATTCGGACATCCCGAGATCTCCGTTGGCATTCCGTATGACGAAGATTTTGTGCGCGTCCTCTCTGCTTTTGCAGGGGAGAAGGAGCTTCCTGCGGGAACACTCGGGGAGAAACATCCGTCGCTTGACCACGGGACGATGGTACCACTCTTCTTTTTGAGTGAATATCTGGGAGAGACACCGACCAAATTTGTCCGCATCGGTATTGCGGGGGTGCCCGCACATACACATGCCCTGCTCGGGCAGGTGATTGCGGCGACGGCGGAGCGGCTCGGTCGGCGTACGGTCTGCATCGCGAGCGGCGATCTCTCTCACCGTCTGATCGAGGGCGGTGCAAACGGCTTTGCACCCGAGGGGGCGGAGTTTGACGAACTCTGCACGGCATTCATGAAAACAGGGGATTTCGTCTCGCTCTTGCAGATTCCGGGCAGCTTTGCCGAGACGGCGGGGCACTGTGGGCTGAACGGACTGTGGGTGCTCGCGGGTGCACTCGACCGTGCGGCGATGGATGCAGCACTGCACAGCTACGAGGGACCGTTTGGCGTGGGGTATGCCGTTGCCTCATTCACCGTAACAGGTCGGAACGAGGAGAATGACTTCGCGGCGCAGCTCGTGCGTGCGGAGGATCGGGCGATTGCCGAACTGCGTGTGGTGGAGGATGATTATGTGCGGCTTGCACACATGAGTGTCGAGCATTTTGTGCGGACACATTCCTATCTGCCGCTTCCCGCAGAATTGCCGCAGGAACTGACGGAGAGCCGTGCGGGTGCGTTTGTATCCATCAAGAAATACGGTAAGCTGCGGGGCTGCATCGGGACATTTATGCCTGCGCAGCAGAACCTTGCCGAGGAGATTCTTTACAATGCTGTGTCTGCCGCCGCGCACGATGGGCGTTTTGAACCAATCGAGGAGCATGAATTGAGCCGTCTCGTCTATTCGGTGGATGTGCTGAGTACACCCGAGCCGATTGAATCGGCGGCCCAGCTTGATCCGAAGATCTATGGCGTGATTGTCAAGAGCCTGACAGACAATCGACGTGGGCTGCTCCTGCCCGACCTCGCGGGCATTGATACGGCAGAGGAGCAAATCGCCATTGCGCGTGAGAAGGCGCGCATCCAGCCGAAGGAGCCAATCGCGCTTGCACGATTTACCGTGAAGCGGCATAGATGATGCAAAAGGCCCCCACTCGTGGAAATATCCACGAATGGGGGCCTTCTTCCGGTATGCTTACTGTGCTGCAGCAGATTTCTCGCCGATCGTCGCGTTCAGTGCCTCGATCAGAGCGTCGATGTCGATGCCGTGTGCCATTGCACCCTGCTCGATGTTCTCAAAATGCGAAGCCGCGCAGCCGAGGCAGCCCATGCCCGCGTTCATCAGAACCTCGACGGTGTCAGGGTACGTCTGAACGATCTCGACGATGCTCATATCTTTTGTAATTGCCATGATAACCTCCTATATGATGAAGCTAATTGACTGTGAAGGGGAATCCCCCCGATTGTCTCAAATTATAACACAAGATTTCAAAAAGGGAAGTAGCAATTGTGACATTTGCAGGTATGCTCATAAGAAAAGATGTATACTTCTCCTTCTGCGAGCGGTGTGTGATGATTGACCTTCCCCTGTTTTTTTGCTATAACATAACGAGTATATTTATTTTATTGAAAGAATATAACATGACGTCGGTCTGTGAAAGAGGGAATCATCGTGAGCAATCTTGAGGTTGGAATTGTGGGGCTGCCGAACGTGGGCAAGAGCACGCTGTTCAATGCGATTACAAAGGCGGGGGCAGAGGCGGCGAACTATCCGTTCTGCACGATTGAGCCGAATGTGGGCGTGGTGGCAGTGCCGGATGCGCGTCTCAAGGTGTTGACCGATCTCTACCATTCCAAGAAGACGACCCCTGCGAGCGTTCGCTTTGTCGATATCGCGGGTCTTGTGAAGGGCGCATCGAAGGGCGAGGGGCTCGGCAACAAGTTCCTTGAGCACATCCGTCAGGTGGATGCCGTGGCGCACGTTGTTCGCTGCTTTGAGAGCACAGACATCACCCATGTGGAGGGGGCGGTTGACCCGCTGCGCGACATCGACATCATCGAGACGGAGCTCTGCCTTGCCGATCTCGAGGCGGTGGAGAAGCGCATAGCGAAGGTGACAAAGCTGCTGAAGTCCGGCAGCAAGGAGGCAAAGGCGGAGCACGCGGCACTTGAGCGTCTGAAGTCTGCGCTCGATGAAGGGAAGTCTGCACGCGAAGTGGAGCTCGCGGACGAGGAGCAGGCGATGCTGCGCGACCTGAACCTCCTCACGCGCAAGCCGATCCTCTACATTGCAAATGTCGGTGAGGATGAGGCCGCAACGGCAGACGCGGAGAACCCACACGTGCAGACGGTTAAGGAGTACGCCGCACGTACGGGGGCGCAGGTGGTGACAGTCTCGGCGCGGCTCGAGGAGGAGATCGCTGAGCTCGATGCGGAGGAGGCTGCAGTGTTCCTCGAGGATCTGGGGCTCACGGAGAGCGGGCTCGATCGTCTCATTCACGGGGCGTTTGCGCTCCTCGGGCTGCAGACATTTCTCACGGCGGGCGAGGATGAGTGCCGTGCGTGGACGATCACGCGCGGCACGACGGCACCGAAGGCGGCAGGGAAGATCCATACGGACTTCGAGCGCGGCTTTATTCGTGCGGAGATCGTAAACTACGATGATCTCGTCGCACTCGGCAGTGTGGCGGCAGCACGGGACAAGGGGCTGGTGCGTCTCGAGGGCAAGGAGTACGTCATGCGTGACGGCGATGTGGTGAACTTCCGCTTCAACGTATAACATTTTCTGCGCTGCTCTGGACAAGCGGCACATTTTGCGTTACAATTCATTCGTCAATTTTGAAAACGAACGTTGGAAGGAAGTGAAGAGCATGGACGATACACCTTTGCAGCCCAACCCACACATATGTATGCCGTCCTCTCTTCGTTTCGCCATTCTGTGCTGACAGGGGAGGAAAGGCCTGAAAGGAGCGTTCTCCCTTGCTGCAAATTTATAAATCCATGGAGTCCGGCCCTCTGCAGGAACTGTCCCTCAAGACACTCACCAAGGGGGCATGGATCAACATTGTCAATCCGACCCCGTACGAGCTGAAGGTGGTCAGTACACTCACGGAGGTTGACCCCGACTTCCTGCGCTCCGCACTCGACGATGAGGAGCGGTCGCATACGGATGTCGAGGACGATTCGGTCATGATCCTGACGAATGTGCCCGTCTATCGCGGTGAGGACAGCTACGACACGCTGCCGCTTGCGATCATCCTTACAGATGAGCACATCATTACGGTCTGCCTCGAGGAAACGCCTGTGATGGCGGAGTTCAACGAACGTACGGCGAAGCTCTTCCGTACCTATAAACGCACGCGCTTCCTCTTTCAGATCCTCTACAAGTCCGATGTGTTCTATCTGCGTTATCTGCGCCAGATCAGCAAACTTTCCGAAGAGATCGAGGATCGCCTGCGCCACGATATGAAGAACAGCGAGGTCTTGCGCCTCCTTCAGCTGCAAAAGGGATTGACGTATTTCAATGCCGCCCTGCGCTCGAACGGTGCGGTGCTGGACCGTCTCATGCGTCTGCGGACAAATACTGCGGTGCATCACATCTTCAAGATGTACGAGGAGGATGAGGATCTCCTCGAGGATGTTATCATTGAGAATAAACAGGCACGCGAGATGGTGGAGATGTACAGCACGATTCTCGCGCGGCTCGCGGATACCTTCTCCTCGATCGTCTCGAACAATCTGAACCTCGTGATGAAATTCCTGACGGCAATCACGATCATCCTCGCGATTCCGACGGTGATCTCGAGTTTCTTCGGCATGAATGTGCCTGTGCCGTACGAAGGCGATCCACTCGGCTTTATGCGCGTGGTCGTCATCGCTGTCTGTGTGTCTACGACCGTTGTCTATATGCTCTGGCGGAGGGATATGTTTTGATACGCGAGGCACAGCTGCTGCGCGGCATTATCTTCGGTGATCGGAATACCGATGAGTATGTCTATATGCCCGCGAGTGAGATCGGGGTCGAACACCCTGTCTACGTGTATGAAGAGGGGAAGAACCGACGCGACATTGATCTTCCGGAGGCACTTCATCTCATACGCATACGCGATCTCAGACCAACGGAACACCCTTTGCTTGGCAAAACGAGCTGCTGATCGGCAGTTCGTTTTTTATAGGATAATAGGATATTTTTATCAAAAAAAACAATGAGAAAACACAGTCTTTTACAGCACTGAGAAGGTCTATCCTGTTTACAACCCCCATGTTCCGTTGTATAATAAACAGAAAGTATTGAATCAGTATTCCTCCATAGATATTCTTTTTGATTCTTTTTATCAAAAGTGTGTGAGGGGACAAATTCTTTGCTCATGTGGTTATATTTTAACATTATTTTGGAATGCGTATGCATTTCCATTGAGAGGGGAGCAGTAACATGGCCAAGAAAATGAAGACGATGGACGGCAACACAGCTGCCGGCTATATCTCCTATGCCTTCACGGATGTGGCGGCGATCTATCCGATCACGCCGTCCTCGCCGATGGCAGAGCACGTCGACAGCCTTGCTGCAAAGGGGATGAAGAATATCTTCGGACAGAAGGTACGTCTCATCGAAATGCAGTCGGAGGCTGGCGCTGCCGGTGCAGTGCATGGATCACTCCAAGCCGGTGCACTCACGACGACCTATACAGCATCGCAGGGACTCCTGCTCATGATTCCGAATATGTACAAGATCGCGGGCGAACTCCTGCCGGGCGTGTTCCATGTCAGTGCACGTGCGATTGCAGCGTCCTCACTGAACATCTTCGGCGATCATCAGGATGTCATGGCGGCACGTCAGACAGGTGTTGCCATGCTCGCTGAGTCGAGCGTGCAGGAGGTCATGGATCTCGCTGCGGTGGCGCATCTCGTTGCCATCAAGGGACGCATTCCGTTCATCAACTTCTTTGACGGCTTCCGCACTTCGCACGAGATTCAGAAGATCGAGGTCGTGGACTATGCCGATCTCGCGAAGATTCTCGACTGGGATGCGGTCAATGAGTTCCGCCGCCGTGCACTCAATCCGGACCATCCGGCAGTACGCGGTACGGCGCAGAACCCAGACATCTACTTCCAGGGCCGCGAGGCGGTCAACCGCTACTACGATGCCATTCCCGAGCTCGTTGAAGAGGCAATGGCGCAGATGGCGAAGATCACGGGCCGTGAGCATCATCTCTTCGACTACTACGGCGCACCCGATGCGGATCGCGTCATCATCGCAATGGGGTCGGTTTGCCAGACGGCGGAGGAGGTCGCTGAATACCTCAATGCACAGGGCGAGAAAGTCGGTCTGCTCTCCGTTCACCTCTATCGTCCGTTCTCGGTCGAGCACTTCTTCAAGTATCTCCCGAAGACGGTGCAGAAAGTCGCTGTCCTTGACCGCACGAAGGAGCCGGGATCGCTCGGCGAGCCGCTTTACCTCGATGTCAAGGCGGCATACTACAGCTCGGGGATGAACCCTGTCATTGTCGGCGGACGCTATGGTCTCGGCGGCAAGGACACGACGCCGGATCAGGTCTTCGCGGTCTACGAGGAACTGAAAAAGGATGAGCCGATGCACGGCTTTACGCTCGGTATCGTTGACGATGTCACGCACCGCAGCCTCACACCGATCCACGGCGATGTCAACCTTACGAAAGAGGGAACGACAGCGTGCAAGTTCTGGGGGCTCGGCTCGGACGGCACGGTCGGCGCGAACAAGAGCGCGATCAAGATCATCGGCGACAAGACGGATATGTATGCGCAGGCATACTTTGCATACGACTCGAAGAAGTCGGGCGGCATCACGATGAGCCACCTGCGCTTCGGTAAGTCACCCATCATCAGCCCGTACCTCATCAACAAAGCGGACTTCATCTCCTGCTCGCAGCAGTCCTATGTCCGTCAGTACGACCTCCTCGCAGGGCTCAAGAAGGGCGGCACGTTCCTTCTCAATACGTTCTGGTCGGATGAGGAGCTGAACACGCATCTGCCTGCGTCGATGCGCCGCTACATCGCCTCCAACGATATTCAGTTCTACACGGTGGATGCGGTTCATATCGCCCGCGAGCTCGGTCTCGGCGGACGTTTCAACATGGTTATGCAGTCGGCGTTCTTCAAGCTTGCGAACATCATCCCCATCGAGGATGCGGTCAAGTATCTCAAGGACGCAGTTATCACATCCTACGGCACCAAGGGCGAAAAGGTCGTCAATATGAACAACGGTGCGATCGATCACGGCATCGAGTCGCTCCACCGCGTGAATGTTCCTGCCGAGTGGAAGGATGCCGTGGATGAGGAGGTTCCGGTCAACGCAAAGACGCCGGAATTCATCACGAAGATCCAGAACGTCATGAACCGTCAGGAGGGCGACAAGCTCAAGATCTCCGAGCTGCTCAGCATGGAGGACGGCACGTTCCCCGTCGGCGGTACGGCCTTCGAGAAGCGCGGCACCGCGATCTCCGTCCCCGTATGGCGTCCTGAGAAGTGTATCCAGTGTAATCAGTGTTCCTTTGTCTGCCCGCACGCAACGATTCGTCCTGTGCTGACGACGGATGAGGAGCTTGCAGCAGCACCCGAGGGGATGCAGTCCGTGAAGTCGCGTCCGGCGAAGGGGTTGAACCTCACGATTGCCGTCTCGACGCTCGACTGCCTCGGCTGCGGCAACTGTGCACAGGTCTGCCCGGGCAAGGCGCTCGATATGACGCTGCTCGACGACAACCTCCGCGATGCGCAGAAGTACTTTGACTATGGCGTGGACACGGAGAAGGTCTCGGTCAAGAACGTCCCGATGAAGAAGACGACGGTCATCGGCTCGCAGTTCGAGCAGCCGCTCTTCGAGTTCTCGGGTGCGTGCGCAGGCTGCGGCGAAACACCGTACGCAAAGCTCGTCACGCAGCTTTTCGGCGATCGCATGATGATCGCCAATGCAACGGGATGTTCCTCCATTTGGGGCGCAAGCGCACCTGCAATCCCGTATACGAAGAACCCGAAGGGGTACGGTCCTGCATGGGCAAACTCGCTGTTCGAGGACAATGCGGAGTACGGCCTTGGAATGCTGCTCGGCACAAAGGCAGTGCGTGAGTCCATCGCGGCGGCGGTGACACAGGCACTCGAGGAGAAGAAGGGCTCTGCCGAGCTTCAGGCAGCAATGCAGCTCTGGCTCGAAAAGCGCGACAGCGGTGAGGGCACGCGTGACCGCGCCGACCTCCTGCGCGAGCTGCTTGAGAAGGAGAAGGGGACGGACGAGCTTCTCTGCCGTATCTACAAGGACAATGACTACTTCGTCAAGCGTTCGCAGTGGATTTTCGGCGGCGATGGTTGGGCATACGACATCGGCTTTGGCGGCGTGGATCACGTGCTTGCTTCGGGCGAGGATGTCAACATTATGGTCTTTGATACCGAGGTCTACTCGAACACGGGCGGACAGGCATCGAAGGCGACGCCTGCGGCGGCGATTGCAGAATTTGCCGCGACGGGCAAGAAGACGAAGAAGAAGGATCTCGGCATGATGGCGATGTCCTACGGCTACGTCTATGTGGCGCAGATCGACATGGGCTCCGACCAGAATCAGGTGCTCAAAGCGATCAGCGAGGCGGAGGCATATCCGGGACCGTCTCTCATCATTGCCTACTCGCCGTGTATCAACCACGGAATCCGCAAGGGCATGGGCTGTGCACAGCTTGAGGGTAAGCTCGCGGTCGAGTGCGGCTACTGGGCGAACTACCGCTACAACCCGCAGCTCATCGAGGCAGGCAAGAATCCGTTCACGCTTGACTCCAAGGAGCCGGACTTCTCGAAGTTCCAGGAATTCCTGCTCGGCGAGAACCGCTACATCAGCCTCAAGAGCAACTTCCCCGAGGCGGCGGAAGCACTCTTCGAGAAGACGCAGAAGGATGCTGAGGTACGTTACAACAACTATAAGAAACTTGCAGGAAAGGCGTAAGCCTATATGAGAGAGAACTGTTGAATGAAGATTCGTTCAACAGTTCTTTTTTGTAATTGCCGATTCGGTAACCATCTATGAAAAGCCTCTGAATGCTTTCATTCAGAGGCTTTTCAGCGTTCTTTCTTATAATTCTCCATAACATCCGAAGTTTATCAACGAATGTTTTTGCGCAAAGGAGATGTGTATCATGTTCAGCTATGGAAAACAGATTGCGTGTCTTGCAATGGGTGCTGTTCTTATCGGTGGAGCGGCAGAGGCGGCTGTTCCGCAGGATGCTCTCGTCGTTGGCGGTATCGAGTACGGTGCATCCGAGTCCTATGTTCGTAGTGTCTATGGTGCACCGCGTGAGGTTGAGACGAAGTTCAATCCGGTCTACACGGGCGGACAGGCGACCGAATGGGAATACGGAAATGACTTCGACATCGTCTTTGTGGATGGTGCAGTTCGTCAGGTTGAGATTGGCGCACGCAACGGTGTACAGACTGCGGCAAATATCGCTGTCGGTACTGATGTGAATGCGCTCATTGCGACGTATGGGCAGCCGGATGCCATCCGTGGGGACAAATACATCTACTTTGCAGAGGGAAACACGTCCATTGGATTTACCTTTGAGATCGAGAATGGGCGTGTTGACGAAATCAGGATGGGGTTAATCCGCTGAGTTTGTTCCGTGGGATGGAGCAACGACATATTGAGTGTTAGCCGCTGACAGGTATATGACCCGGGGGAGAGAGCGTTTTTGAATATACGGATGGGAGCAGTATTCATTGGAATCGCCGTCATTGCCGGAGTTGTGGGAAGCATAGCATTGGATGTATTTCGCGCTGCAGTGACCGCACCGCCTGGTGCAGATGGCGCGAAACGGATTACCATTGCACGAGATTCGGTCGATCAAACCCTCTTGGCGGATGATGCGGCAAAGCGCGAGACCGATGCGATGCGCCAGAAGCGTGTGGAGGAACAGCGATCGGCTGTGCGCATCGTACGTGATGCATTGGTGCTCGGTGAGATTTCGTACGGGGCGTCTGAGGCTGATGTGCGTGCGCGCTATGGCGCACCGTTCGAGGTGGAGACGGAGCGCTCCATGCGTTATGCGGGCAAAGAAGTGGTCGAATATGACTATACAGATGGACTCTCCCTTGATTTCGTCGATGGCGTGGTGCGTTTGGTCAAGGTGTCAAAACACAGTGCACTCACATCGGGCAAGGGGGTTCAGATCGGAACGCCCGTCGAGGAGCTGCGGCGCGTCTATGGTGAGCCGAGTATGGTCTATGGGGAGGATTACATCTACTTTTCCGAGGAAGATCCAACCGTTGGTTTTGCCTTTGAGGTCGAACACGGTCGTGTAGAGGAAATAAAGATGGGGGATTTGGGGCTTTAGTATCCGAACGAAACCCCATATGTTTTACAAGGAGAAAATGATTTGATCTGAGGGTGCTTATGTACTCTCAGTTTTTTATTGACATAAATATCTTTATATCGTAATATGTGGATATAGTGATTAAATAAGAGGAGGAATTCATGTGAGCAAGTATATTATTGTCGGTGGAGTGGCAGGCGGAGCGACGGCTGCGGCACGTCTGCGCCGATTGGATGAGCATGCGGAGATCATTCTCTTTGAGCGTGGGGAGGATATATCCTTTGCAAACTGTGGGCTTCCGTACTATGTGGGCGATGTCATCGCTGAGCGGGGGGACTTGCTCCTCCAAACTCCTGAGAAGTTCCGTGGGATGTATAACGTCGACGTGCGTGTGTGCAGTGAGGTCACACGTGTGGATACGGAAAATCGTACCGTAGAGGTGCGCTCTGCGGACGGCGTATATACGGAAAGTTATGATGCGCTGCTGCTCTCGCCGGGGGCAAAGCCGCTGCGTCCGCCAATCCCCGGCATCGATCATCCGCGTATTGCGACGCTGCGCAGTGTGCAGGATGCGGATCGCATTCGTTCCCTCGTCGGTACGGGCGGCAGCGTTGTTGTGGTCGGCGGCGGCTTCATCGGCGTGGAGCTTGCGGAAAATCTGCGTGAGCGAGGGCTGTCTGTTACTCTGGTCGAGGCGATGCCGCATATCCTTCCGATCTTTGACACAGATATGATTTCTCTGCTTGAGGTTGAGCTGCGTAGGCACGGCGTAGAGCTTGCGCTTGGGGATGGCGTTGCCGGATTTGAGGAGCAGGAGGACGGTGCGATCTGCGTACGTCTTTCCAGTGGGCGCACGGTACATGGGGATTTCGTCGCGCTTGCGATCGGCGTGCGACCCGATACCGCGTTCCTCGACGGGAGCGGCATTGCGCTCGGGGAGCGAGGGCATATTCTGGTCGATGAATATATGGCGACCAATGTTCCCCATGTCTATGCCGTTGGAGATGCTGTGCTGACCCGCTCCGCACAGACAGGAAAAGCTGTGGCGCTTCCGCTTGCGGGACCCGCCAATCGTCAGGCACGTCTGGCCGCGGATCGTATGGCAGGGGAGGCACGTGCCTATCGTGGTGTCATCGGAACCGCTGCGCTCAAGGTATTTGGTCTTACGGCAGCGGCAACGGGGCAGAACGAGCGAGCCCTCCAGTCAGCGGGCATGGTGTACGGAAAGGATTATCGCTTTACGGTGATTTTCCCGCGCCATCATGTGACCTATTATCCGGGAGCAAAGGAGGTTGCACTCAAGCTGATTTTCCGTCTTTCGGACGGTGTTGTACTGGGGGCACAGGCCATCGGTGCGGAGGGCGTAGACAAGCGCATCGATGTTCTTGCCTCTGCCATCGGGCGGTCGCTCACGGTTGCGGATTTGGAAGAGTTTGAGCTGTCCTATGCACCGCCGTATTCCGCAGCGAAAGATCCCGTGAATATGGCCGGCTATGCAGCAGAAAATATTCTGCGGGGCAGGAGTATTCCGCTTCTCCCGCACGAGCTTTCGGCGGAACTTGCGGCAGGCGCGGTGCTCATTGACGTGCGGCCGCCGGAGGAATATCATGCGGGCGAGATTGCAGGAGCGCAGCGCATTCCGTTGCCTCGGCTGCGCGAGCGTCTGCATGAATTCGATCCGCAGGTACCGATCGTTGTCTGCTGCAAGATGGGGCTGCGCGGCTATCTTGCGGAGCAGATTTTGCGGGCGCATGGTCTCACTGTAAAGAATCTGGTTGGCGGCTATACCTACATGAAGATGCAGCATGAGGAGAGAAATTAAGATGGTAATTGAGGATCAGGAACGTCTCGAGGAGGCCGCAGATTTCTTGCGGGCATTGGCGCATCCCGTACGGCTCTGTATTGTACGCCGCCTCCTGCGCGAGGGGAGCTGTAATGTCTCCTATATGCAGGATTGTCTGGATGCACCGCAGTCCACGGTATCGCAGCATCTGAGCAAGCTGCGCCAGGCGGGGCTGATCCGTGGAGAACGCAGCGGGCTCGAGGTTGCTTATCAGTTGAAGGATGAGCGTGTTGCAAAGATCTTGCGTGCCCTGCTCTGTGGGGCAGACGAGGAGGGGGCGGCTCATGGGGACGAGGAAGCGGCCACGCCCTGTTGTTGAACGCGGAAGCTGCGTTGCCTGCGGAACGTGTCAGAGTGTGTGCCCGCGTGGAGCAATCTCCGTTAGGCGCGGGCTCTATGCGGTGGTCGATCCTGCACGCTGTGTCGGCTGCGGTATGTGCAGTCGTGAGTGTCCGGCGGAGATCATACGAATGGAGGTGTGCACATGAGGACGAGGGGCAAGCGATGGTATCAATATTTTTGGATCTTCTCCATCGTGTATTTCTCACTGGGCTTTGTCAATATTCTGTTCGCATGGCTCGGTATGATCTGCTTTCTCACACCGCTCGCCTTTGCTTTGGTGGCGGGAAACAAGGATTACTGCAATCACTACTGTGATCGTGGACAGCTCTTTCAGCTGCTCGGCAGCCGTCTGCATCTTTCCGCACGAAATGAACTGCCAACGTGGCTGCGCAGTCGGCGGTTCCGCTATGGATTCTTGGCGTTCTTTCTGACCATGTTTGCTAATGTGATGGTCGTAAGCTATCATGCGGTGGCAGGTGCTCCTCTGCGGGAGACGGTGACACTGTTCTGGCTGTTTGATGTGCCGTGGGGCTGGGCGTACAGCGGAGATGGCGCACCGTGGGCTGCACAGTTCGCCTTCGGCTTCTACAGCCTCATGCTGACCTCGGCAATCATCGGCATTTTGATGATGCTGCGCTATCGTCCGCGTGCATGGTGCGTCATCTGTCCGATGGGGACGATGACACAGGCAATATGCCGTGCAAAAGTACCGAAGGAAATGAGAGCGGCAGATTTCAATGAGCGTGGCATTTGTCCGAATGACTGATACCATCTCCATACAATCAATCCCCATGCGACGAATCTTTCATCGACGCATGGGGATTTTTTCGCGTATATATGTTTGTAATATAAGGTGAAAGCGGCATATTGATTGACGCTTTCGGTATTTTCTGCTATAACTTAGTGTATATCTCTATCACAATTTGCATTGGGTGAGTGTATATTTTTCTGAGGAGTGACGACGATGAAGCTGGTTGTGACGATTGTCGGACGAGATCAAGTCGGTATTGTGGCGATGGTGAGCGGGATTCTCGCGGAGCAGCGCGTGAATATCATGAATGTGAATCAGAATATCATGGACGGGTTCTTCAACATGGTCATGATTGCCGAGATGCCGGACGATGCGGAGATCCGCCTGAAGGAGCTGCAGGAACTTCTGCGGAAAAAGGGGGAGGAGCGCGGTCTTGAGATCAAGCTCCAGCATCAGGAGATTTTTCAGGTCATGCACAGCATTTGAGCGAGGAGCGGCAGAGTGATTACATTTGACGACATCCGTGAAACCAATCGGATGATTACGGAGAACCGCCTCGATGTGCGTACGATCACGATGGGCATTTCCCTGCGCGACTGTGCGCACCCGAACATTGACAAGTTCTGCCAGAATGTGTATGAGAAGATCACGCGCTCGGCAGAGTATCTTGTTCGTACGGGCGAGGATATCGAGATGGAGTACGGCATCCCCATCATCAACAAGCGCATCTCCGTCACGCCGATTGCGATTGCGGCGGACGCGTGTCAGACGGACTCGTTTGTGCCCGTGGCAGAGGCGCTTGACCGTGCGGCAAAGACGGTTGGGGTCAACTTCATCGGCGGCTTTTCCGCGCTCGTCGAAAAGGGGATGACGCACGGCGACCGCGTACTCATCGATTCGATCCCACAGGCGATGGCAGCGACGGACATTGTCTGCTCCTCGGTGAACATCGGCTCGACGAAGGCGGGCATCAACATGGATGCGGTGCGTGAGATGGGCGAGGTCATCAAGCGCACGGCGGAGCTGACGCGCGAGCAGGAGGCAATCGGCTGCGCGAAGATCGTTGTGTTCTGCAACGCACCCGGGGACAATCCCTTTATGGCGGGCGCATTTCATGGCATCTCC
>ERZ773090.351-NODE-351-length-28445-cov-4.74382_pt1 | contig 28445 bp, 28 predicted proteins | sample MGYA00580579_ERZ773090 | MGnify/ENA primary metagenome ERZ773090 (study PRJEB29015, sample SAMEA2738014) | human oral metagenome | biome: human oral; feature: human-associated habitat; material: dental | place: China | collected 2132 ... | reverse complement strand
TTTTGCTAATCCTCCAAAGGGGAGCGCTTCCCTTTAAAAAGACTGTTTCCAACGAAGCGCTTCGGTCATGGCGCTGAATAAATCCCCAGCCGCTTGCTTCTGCTGGCGCCGGGCGAAGCGCTTCGATGTTAAAAGCTGTGCCGGCGGCCAATGATGACTTTAGGGTCGAAGCGCTTCCCTCTTTTAGCCAAGTCATCACCCCCGGCCCAGCCGCCCCCCAGGGTTCCCCGACCGAAGCGCTTCGATTTAACCGACCAGGCCGAAGCCAAGACCAGTCCCACCCTAACCAGCCCACCAACCAAGCGCTTCGTTCCGCCAATCTAGAGAATTAAGAAATATCCCCGGCTGAAGCGCTTCGGTTCCAGCGGCGGGCCAGAGAGGAAGCGCTTCGCTGCGGCGGAAAAGCCCAATAAAAAAGCCCCCCAACGGGGGCGGTGGTTTTAGGCGGTTTTAGGCGGGGCGCCGGAAGCGGGTGCTGGGATTGCCTGGGCTTTGGCCGTTGCCTGGAGGGGGAGCGCTTCGGCCAGAAGGCCACGGCGGCCTGGGTTCGGCGGCGGCGGAAAAACCGCCGGGGGCCGTTGGACACCGCCCGGGGTGGAAACGGTCGTTTGCTGCTGGCCCGGCGGTTCATGATTCGGGCCCGGTCCCAACCTATTTCTTCAGCAGCAAATGCTGGGGCAGATGCTCGCGGAAGAAGCGCTCGATACCCAGCGCAATGCTATCGGCCAGCTTCTGCTGAAATTCCGGCGTGGCCAGCAGCTGGGCCTCGTTGGGATTGGAGAGGAAGGCCGTCTCCACCAGTATGGAGGGAATGTCCGGCGCCCGCAGCACGACGAAATTCGCCTGTTCCACGTCGCGGCGGCTGAGATTGTTCACCTGTCCCAGCGATTGCAGGGTGCGTTCGGCGAGCAGATGGCTGGATTCCAGCGTGCCCTCCTGCTGCAGATTCAGCAGCATCTCCTGCAAATCGCTGTCATAGCGCTTGCCCGGGCTATCCCAGCGCAGGGCCACGGCGTTTTCGCTGTTTTCCAGCTGTTTGGCCAGCTCCGAGGAGGCGCCCTTGGTGGACAGCATATAGACCGAGGAGCCGCTGGATTCGCTGTTGGCGGCGTCGGCGTGAATGGAAACGAACAAATCGGCCTTGTGGCGCCGGGCAATTTCCACCCGTTCCTTCAGGGGAATGTAGAAATCGGCGTCGCGGGTGAGGAAGACCTTGAAGCCGGGCTTGCTGTCCAGATTGCGCTTCAGCCGCTGGGCAATCTGCAGCACCACGTCCTTCTCGCGAATGCCGGTGGCGGCGCTGACGGCGCCCGGGTCCTTGCCGCCGTGGCCCGGGTCGATGACCACCACCACATCGCGCTTGTTGGCCAGCCACTGCACCTCCTGTTTCAGGGTTTTGCTGGCGTCGGGGCGTCGGGGCAGCGGCGAGGGCCGTTGGATGGCGGCAAAGGCATTGGCATTGGCCCCGGGGCGCGGCGTCGGCGTCGGACTGAAAACGGCCGGCGGCGTTGGCGTGGGGCTGAAAGCCAGCGGGGCCGGCGTCGGATTGGGCTGGGGCGGCACGGTCGGGCCGGGGCCGCTGCCCAGGGTCTCCCGGTAGGAGTAGGAGCGTGGGCTTGGCGTCGGACTGCTGTTCCAGGGGCCCAGCGGTGCCGGCTGGCTGCCGGCCACCGGCGTGGCGGCCGGCGGACTCGGGGCCGGGCGGCTGCCGAGGTTATTAAAAATGTCGATGGTGATTTTGCCGTTGCGCGGATAGACATTGACCGGCGCCGGGCTGCGCAGGTCGATGACCAGGCGCAAATCCTCATCGCCCTTGGGGCCACTGCGCACGCCCTGCACCTCGCCCTGGCCGACGTTTAAATCGTTGGTATAGCTGCGCGTCTGCTGCAGGTCGATGACCACCCGGGGCGGATTGTCGATGCCGAAATGGCTGAACACCGGCAGGCTGTCGGTTTCCAGGGTGATTTGGACGCGGTCGGGCAACGCCGTGTAGCGCATCTGGTGCAGCGCCGACCGCGCGAAAAGGGGCGGTGAAAACAGCCAGAAAAACAAAAAAATGAGGCGAATCAAGACGCTATTTCCTCAAAAAGTTAAGCATTTTGACATTCTCCCCGGCCTAAAGAAAGAAAAATTACCGGCGCCGGAAGACGGCCAGACTTTCCACGTGGCCGGTCTGGGCGAACATATTCAGCAGGCGGCCGCTGACAAAATCATAGCCCGCCGCCACCAGCAGGGCCGCGTCCCGGGCCAGGGTGGCCGGATTGCAGGAGACGTAAACCAGCCGCTCCGGCCGCTGGCGGGGCGGCAGCGAGCGCAGCAGTTCCTGGGCGCCGGCCCGGGGCGGGTCAAGGAGCCAACGTTCATGGCCGGCCCAATCGGCCCAGGGAATCTTTTTGAACAGGTCGGCCCGGCGGAAACGCACATTTTTTAGGCCGTGGCGAAGCGCTTCGGCCTCGGCCCGGCGCACCATGGCCGCCACCCCCTCGATGCCGAGCACCTCGGCCCCGGCCGCCGCCAGGGGCAGGGAAAAATTGCCGAGGCCGCAGAACAAATCGAGGATTTTCAAACCCGGCGCCGGTTCCAGCTCGGCCAGCACCAGCTGCACCAGGGCCCGATTGACCGGCCGGTTCACCTGGGTGAAATCGTCCGGTTCGTAGCGAATGGCGATGCCCGGCGCCGGACTCTGGCTCAGGGCCGGGGCCTCGGCCGGCACGCGACGAATTTCCGCACCCCGCTGCAGCCAGATTTGCCAGCCGGGCCAGTGGGGCAGTTCCCGCCGGCCGAAGGCGGCCACCTGCAGGCGCAGCACATTAATGTCCTCGCCGGCGGCCAGGTCCACGGCGGTGATGGCGCCGTCGTAGTCGCGGCAGAGGGCGGCGATGGCCGGCAGCTGGGCCGCCAGGGCCGGTTCCAGCGTCAGACAATCGTCAATGGCCACCACCGTGTGGGACTGGGCGGCGCGGAAGCCGAGGTGCCGGCCGTCCCAGTGCAGCCGGGCGCGACTGCGATAGCCCCAGCTGTTCAAATCCACCGGCGGCAGCAGTTTCCGGGGTTCCACCCGGCCGAGCCGGCGTAGCTGCTGGCGCCAGATTTCCGTTTTCAGCGCCATTTGCGCGGGGCTCGCCACGTGCTGCCAGGAACAGCCGCCACAGCGGCCATAGACCGGACAGGGCGGTTCCACCCGCAGCGGCGCCGCCTGGAGCAGTTCCAGCACTTCGCCCCGGGCATAGCGGGCCTTTTCCTCGGTCAGGCGAATGCGGGCCCGTTCGCCGGGCAGCAGGCCGGGCACAAACACGACGCGGCCGTCCAGCCGCCCGACGCCGGCGCCGTCCTGGTCCAAATCCTGAATTTCAATTTCCATAGTTTCTCCGGGGGAATGGGGGCGCCATTGTAGCCAAAGCGCTTCCCGCTGAACGGCGGGATAATCCGAAGCGCGGCGGGCTGAAGTCTTTTTTTAATATCGCCCCGGCCCGAGCCGGGGAGCGCGTCGTTTCAAAGGCCTGGCGATAACTGGACCGATGATTTTCAAAAAGGGGGAAGCGCTTCCCTGTCTTTATCTGTGGGCCCCTAATAGCCGACGATGTTCAGCTGGCCCCGGTCGTATTCCGCCAGAAATATGGCGCCAATGTCCCCGTAGCCCTGGGCCTTCAGTTCGGCCCGCAGCCAGTCCTCATCTCTATCAATCATTTCCAGGGTGGCCGTCTGAATAACCCCGTCGGTAATCAGTGGATACTTGGGCTTTTCCTCGCCGGCCAGGCTGACGATGAGCTGGCCGTTCTGTTCGAGAATGGCCTGATTCACGTCCTTGACCGCGTAGACGCCCAGGCTGCGCAGCTTAAAGGTCAGCTCGTGGGCCGACAGGCCCGCCCGGCGCACGGCGGCCACGTCAAGCTGGCCCCGATTGATGAGGGTGCTAGGCTCGCCGTCCATGGCCCTGCGCACCAGTTGGCTGTGCTTTTTCAGCCAGCGCAGCACCAGCACCAGCCCGAACCAGATGGCCAGAATCAGCATGAATTTGGGCAGTGTGATGTCCGTGTTGTAAATCACCCCGCCGACGATGCCACCGAGCACATAGTTTTGCACCTGGTCGCTGGCGGACGCGGGGGCCAGATTGCCCTTGCCGGTCAGATTAATGACCAGCACTAGGGCGAGAAAGCCGAGAATCAGCTTGACGGCGATTAATAGATAGAACATGGAACCTCCTAATTAAAGCCCCATTCTAGCGCCGGGCTAAGCGCTAAACTGGCCCAGGCAAATTAAGGAGTAAGCATGGCTAAACCACACCACTACCACACCACCCTCGAATGGACAGGCAACCGGGGCACGGGCACTTCCGCCTACGGCGCCTACGGCCGCGATTACACCGTCAAAATGGCCGGCAAGGCCGACCTGCTGGGCTCCGCCGACCCGGCCTTCCGCGGCGACCCCCAGCGCACCAACCCGGAAGAACTGCTGCTGGCCGCCATTGCCGCCTGCCACCAGCTCTGGTACTTGCACCTGTGCGCCGACGCCGGCATCGTCGTAACCGCCTACGTGGATAACAGCGAAGCGCTGATGGACGAGGGCAACTCGGCCACGCCGGGCCGCTTTCTCAGGGCCATACTGCGGCCCCGGGTAACTATCACGGCGGCGGAAAAACTGGCCCAGGCCCAGGCCCTGCACCGGGAGGCCCACCGGCTCTGCTTCATCGCCAATTCGCTGAATTTCCCCGTGGAATGCGAGCCGGAAATTATCGTGGCCTAGGGCCCATGTTGATTCTGCAAACCCTCTCGGTTACCTGGACGAAAAAAGGTCGGGGCGCCCCCCTGGCCACCCGGCGCAACCGGCTGCCCCGGGCCCTGCCCCTGCCCGAAGCGCTTCTGGCGGGTGCCCAGGGTTGGCACCAACAGCACTGGAGCGAACCGGCCCCGCCGGATGCCGATTTCTTCGCCCATGCCCCGACCGTCAAAATCTGGCCCCGGCTGCCGGCCCGGCTCAATAACGGTCTGGCCTTCAGCGTCGCCGCCGACCGGCTTCTTATCGACTTCACCGACCCGCGCGGTGGCCAACGGCGGTGCCGGCGGCTCTTTGTCCTCGGCCCGGGCCAAACCGCCCAGCTGCGCCTGAACGAACGCGGCGTTGGCTTCGATGCCCCCTACTATCGCCAGCACACCCACAATTTCGCCTGGGGCCGGCCCTACCGTGAAATTTTCAGCCAGCGGCCCTTGGATTACCGGCTGTCGCTGGAAAACCGGCTGTTCTAGCCGGGGAAGCGCTTCGGCCCGGCGGGCCCTAGAGGCGCAGAACCAGCAGGAAAACCAACATAGCCACCAACACCAGCAGCCCTTGGATAACCTCTATCAGTTCGGGGGATTGCCTTTTTTTCAAGCGGGGGCGCCGGGTGCCGCCGCCACAGGCCGGGCAGCCCTTGGCAAAGGGCGGCAGCGCTTCCCCCACACGGGCCGCATTCCAGCGTTCGGGGCCGGCCACAGTGGGGGCAGGATTCGGCGAAGGAGGACACCGCGCCCCGGCAATCGGGGCAGCTCATCAGGACCATGGTTTTCTCTCCGTCCTAAAGGGCCAGCAGCAACAGCAGAATTATCAGGAAATGCTTGTTTTCCAGATGTTCCAGCGCCTCGGGCGGCGCCCACAGCAGCGCTATCAGCAAAATCACGATAAGGGCCGCGCGCCAGGGAATGGGGTTAGGCTCAGGGCTGGGCGCGGCCTGCAGGGGCCGGCCACAGTGGGGGCAGGTTTGGGCCCGGCGGGAAATTTGACCGCCACAGTCCGGACAGCTGATTAGGGACATGGTTTGCTCCAAATAAAACAGACGCCGCCGGCGCCGCAATGGCCGTGCCAGTCTGCCGCCGGTCGGTTGTTCTGTGAATAATGGGGCCTGACTAAACCCATGAGGCTAAAAAATGGACCAACAAATCCACATCTATGAATCCGAAGACGGGCAAATTTCCCTGCAAGTGGCGCTTAATGATGAAACTCTGTGGCTGACCCAGGCGCAAATGGCCGAGCTATTCGGCGTCAAAGTGCAAAACATCACCATGCACCTGCAACACATTTTTCAAGAACAGGAATTGGACGAAGATTCAACTTGTAAGGATTTCTTAAAGGTTCAACGGGAAGGCAAACGCCAGGTAAAACGCAGCCTAAAGCACTACAACCTGGACGCCATTATTTCCGTCGGCTACCGCATCAGTTCCAAGCGCGCCACCCAGTTTCGCCAGTGGGCTACGCAGGTTTTAAGGCAGTTTTTGGTGCAGGGCTACGCCCTCAACGAGCGCCGTTTACAGGAAAAGGGCGTTGAATTTAATCAGGTTTTACAGCTGCTAAGCCAGACTTTGGTCAATCAGGCGCTGGTGGCCGCCCAGGGCCAGGCGGTGCTGGCGGTGGTGCGGGACTACGCGAAAACCTGGAGTCTGTTGCAGGCCTATGACGAGCAAAATCTGGCGGAAATTACCCGCCAACAGTCAGATATGCGGCCGCTGCGCTGGGACGAGGTGCTCGAAGCCATCGGCCAACTTAAAGAAGAATTGCGGCGCAAGGGCGAGGCCACTGACCTCTTCGGCCAGCTGCGCAGCGACGGCCTGGCCTCGGCCCTGGCCACCATCGAACAGGGCTTCGGCGACCGGTGGCTTTATCCCAATGTGGCCAGCCGCGCCGCCCATCTGCTGTATTTCATCATTAAAAATCACCCGCTGGCGGACGGTAACAAGCGGGTTGGCTCCTTCCTCTTTCTCTGCTATTTGCACCGCAACCAGCCGCTGCTGGCGAAGCCGGTGGCCCAGCTCATTAACGAAAACACGCTGGTGGCCCTGGCCCTGCTGGTGGCGGAAAGTACACCGGCCCAGAAGGAGCTGATGATTAAACTGGTGGAACATTGCATTGAAATGCCGGCCATAAACGGCCCAAGCGCCCGTTAAAACTAAGAAAAAGGAGTAAATATGAAACCATCGGCTGCCCAAATCGCCGCCCAGCTGCGCTGTCCCCACGATGAAGTGGGAAGCCAGCTGGGTCAGACCATGAACCTGCGCAATCTGACGCAAATCCTTAGCGCCTTCGCCGCCGTCGGCCTGAATCCCGGCGATAGAATTTTAGAAACCGGCTGCGGCAATGGCGGCCTGCTCGGCCATATCCTGTCCCTGGCGGACGGCCTGCACTACACGGGCCTGGAAATATCGCCGCTGATGCACCAGCAGGCCCGGGCCTTCAATGAACCGTTCATCGCCGCCGGCCTGGCTGATTACCAGCTGTACGACGGCGGCGTTCTACCCTTTGCCGCCGCCAGCTTTCATCGGGCGGTGTCCGTTAATACGGTCTATTTCTGGGACGACGTGCCCCAGGCCCTGGCCGAATTCTGCCGCGTGCTGAAGCCGGCCGGCCGCCTGACCCTGAATTTCTGCGAACGGGACTTCATGGCCCAGCTGCCCTTCGCCGCCCACGGCTTCAAGCTCTACGACGCCGCCGACCTGCGCGCCCTGGCGGCACCGCTGCCGCTGCGCTGCCTGTTGGAACGGCGCCGCCGCGATTGGGCGGTCAGCAAGAGCGGCGCTCTAGTGCGGCGGGAATTTGTGGATTTGGTATTTGAACGTGGCTAGGGCCATGCACCAGCCACCGCCCCCGGGCGGTCTTTTGGAAACCTTTATCCTGCCGGAGTTGGGCCTAAGCATTAGCGCCGCCGCCCGCGCCTTGGGCTTAAGTCGCCACACCCTGTCGGCGGTGGCCAACGGCCAGCAGGCCATTACTCCCCTAATCGCAGTGAAATTGGCCAAGGCCTTTGGCGGCAGCGACGGCCTGGCCTCGGCCCTGGCCACCATCGAACAGGGCTTCGGCGACCGGTGGCTTTATCCCAATGTGGCCAGCCGCGCCGCCCATCTGCTGTATTTCATCATTAAAAATCACCCGCTGGCGGACGGTAACAAGCGGGTTGGCTCCTTCCTCTTTCTCTGCTATTTGCACCGCAACCAGCCGCTGCTGGCGAAGCCGGTGGCCCAGCTCATTAACGAAAACACGCTGGTGGCCCTGGCCCTGCTGGTGGCGGAAAGTGCACTGGCCCAGAAGGAGCTGATGATTAAACTGGTGGAACATTTCATCGAACTCAGGGCCTAAACGCTAGTCGCCCCAGCCGCCGCCCAGGGCCTTGTAGAGGGCCGTCAGCGTCTGGGCCCGGGCCAGCTGGGCGCTGAGCAGATTTTCCGCCAGCTCCTGCTCGTTGAGCCGGGCGCGCAGGGCCTCATCGAGATTTTTATGGCCATATTTGAAGAGCGCTTCGCCGTCCTCGGCCTGGCGCAGGGCCGCCCTCTGGGCCGCCGCCAATAGCTCATTCTGCCGTTCCAGGGCCCGGTGGGCCTGGTGGGCATTGTCCACGTCAGCCAGGGCCTGGAGCAGGGTCTGGTCATAGTCGAGCCGGGCCGTCCGTAGCCGGGCTTCGGCGGCGCCCAGCTGGCGGTCGAGGCGGCCGTTGGTGAACAGCGGCGTTTGCAAATTGGCATTCACCATGCTGGCCCAGCCCTGGGCGTGGCTGCTGCCGTTGATGCTGAGGAAGGGCAGGGAAAATTCCAGGGTGAAACGCGGTAGAAAATCGGCCTGGGCACTGGCCACCTGGGCCGCCCGCGCCTTGACCAGCGCCGCCTTGGCGAGCAAATCCGGCCGCCGTTCCAGCAGGCTGGAGGGCAGGGCCCCGGCCGGGGCCGCCGGCTGCCGACTAAACAAATCGGCGCGGCCCTCGGCCAGCTGAAAATCCGTGGGCCGACGGCCGGTCAGCACCGCCAGCGCCCGCACCTGCCGTTCATAGTCGCTGTGCAGCAGGGCCCCCTTGGCGTTCAGGGCGCTGATTTTGCTGTCGATGTCGTTGAGCTCATAGGCGCTGGTCTGGCCGGCCTGATAGCGCCCGGCCACATAGTGCTGCAGCCGCTTCAGGGTGGCCAGATGGGCCTCGTGCAGCCGCTGGCGGGCCTGGAGTGCCCGGGCCTGCAGATAGCCATCGACAATGGCCGCCGCCGTCAGCAGCTGGGCACCGCGATACTGGGCCGCCGCCGCCGCTGCGCCGGCCCGGGCTGCGTCCTCGTCGCTGCTTTTACGGCCGAAGAAATCCGGCTCCCAGGAAGCGCTTAGGCCCAGCTGGAGATTGTTGCCGTCGTTCATGTCGAAATGGGGGGCGGCCAGGGCGGCGGTGTTGGGATTCTGGGCGAGCTGGGCCCGGGATTGGGCGTTCAGCGGATTCTCCATGCGCCCGGCCAGGGTATAGGAACCCTTGGCCGAGGCCCCGACGCTGGCGCCCCGGTCGGCGCTGGCGAGACCGGCCAGCTGGCGCGCCTCCTCCCAGCGGCTGCGGGCGGCACGGATTTCAAAATTCTGGGCCAGGCCCCGTTCCAGCAGCTGATTCAGCACCGGGTCCTGCCAGACCGCCCACCAGCGTTGCAAATCGGCGCTGGTGCCGGCGGGCAGGGAAGCGAAGCGCTCCGGGGGCGTTACTTCGGGGGCGGTGGCGATGGGTTTGGGGCTACAGCCGGCCAGACTCAGGGCCAGCAGCAGCGACGTGGACAGTTTCTTCATGGTTTTTCCTTGTTTTTCGGGCTAGCCCTGCTGTTCCAGCATCCGGCGGAAACGGCTCAGGGCCAGCCGGAGAAAGAGCAGACCGGTGCCGGTCAGCACCGCCAGTTCCGGCCAGACCAGGGCCAGCTCGGCCCGGCGGAACAGCACCTTTTTCGAAAAGTAGGCGAACTGGGTGGTGGGCCAATATTCACTCAGCCACTGCACCCAGGGCGGCATGCCGTGGCGCGGCGTCTGGGAGCCGGAGAAGAGCAGCAGCATCATGAACAGCGGCAGCATCAGCAGGCCGAACTGCTGCATGGTGGGGGCGATGGTGGCCAGCATGATGGCCAGCGAGGCCAGGGCGAAAAGAAAGCTGGCCATGCCGACGGCGTAGAGGGGCAGGGTGTCGGCATAGATGGGGGCGCCGATGGCCAGATGCACCACAAACCAGAGGGACAGCATGGCCGCCGTCAGCACCACCAGGCTGTTGGCGAGGATTTTCGCCAGCATGATTTCCCGGGCCGTCAGCGGCATGACGAGCAGGTGTTCGATGGTGCCGTGCTCCCGCTCGCGAATCACCGCCGACCCGACCAGCAGAAAGCCCATGACCAGGCTCACGGTGATGATGTCCATCACCGGCAGGAAGTAGCGATCTTCGTAGTTCTGGTTGTAGTGCAGGCGCAGCACCGGCCTGAACGGGGCGAAATCCTCCTGCTTCGGCAGCTGGAGAAATTTCAGCAGCTCGGCGGTGAATATCTGTTCAATGTAGCCGGCGCCGACGCCGGCCTGGGTCATGGCGGTGGCGTCGATGAGCAGCTGCACCGCCGGCCGGCGGCCGGCGAGCACGTCCCGTTCAAAGTGGGGCGGAAATTCCAGAATGAAGACATAGTCGCCCTTGTCCATGGCCACCTCGGCGGCGGCCGGCTCCACCGGCTCGGGCGGGCGGAAATAGGGCGACAGCAGGCCGGCGATAATCTGCCGGGATAGGGTGCTCTGGTCGCGGTCGATGTAGCCCACCGGGGCATTCCTCACGCCGGTGCTGTTTTCCGCCGAGGAAAAGAGCATGGCGGTGAACATGAAAATAATCAGGCCCACCAGCACCCGGTCGCCGAGCAGCACGCGCAGTTCCTTCAGGGTCAGGAAGTAGATGTTCTTCAAAGCGGTCATTAGCGCTCCTGTTTTTTCAAAATGAGCTGGGCCAGGCCGAGATAGACCAGCGCCAGCCCGAGCAGCACGGCCATTTCCTCGCGCAGTTCCCACAGGGTCAGACCCTTGGTGAAGGTGCCGATGCTGATGCGCAGGAACCAGGAGGCCGGCATGGCCTTGCCCATGAAATAGGGAAAGCCGGTGCCGGCCAGGGATTCCAGCGGGAAGATAAAGCCGGAAAAGGACATCACCGGCACGATGGACACCACCGCCGTGGTTACGATGGCCGCCACCTGGCTGCGCACGAAGCAGGAGATGAGCAGGCCGAAGGCGGTGCTGGCGCAGAGCATCAGCAGGCTGCCGAGCAGCAGGGCCAGCAGCGAACCCTTGAGGCTGAGGCCGAAGGCGGTCAGCATCAGCAGCAGCAGTTCGAGGAAGGCCAGGTAGCTAATCAGAATGTAGGGCAGCTGCTTGCCAATGAGGAATTGGCCCTTGCCGGCCGGCGAGGTGATGAAATTGGCGATGGAACCGATTTCCCGCTCGCGCACCACGCCCACCACGCTGAGCGTCGCCGGAAACAGAATAAGGGCCAGCATCAGCACCCCGGGCACCACGGCAAAGACGCTGTCGAACTGCTGGTTATAGCGATAGCGCAATTCCAGTTCGGCCGGATTGGGCGGCAGCCGGTCGCCGAGCAGCTCCCGGGCGTAGCCGCTGACCAGGGCCTGCACGTAGCCGCTGACATTGCTGGCGGTGAACGGTTCGCTGCCATCGATGAAAAAGCCCACCTCCGGCCGGTTGCCGCGCTGGAGCTGGGCGCCGTAGCCCGGGGGAATGTCGATAATCAGCCGGACCAGGCCGCGCTGCATGGCGGCGGCGGCGTTGGCCTCGTCGTTCTGGGCCCGGGCGGTGAAGCCCTCGTGGGCCTCCGGGGCCGGGGTCGCCGCCGGGCCCGAACTCAGCCGGCCGTCGCTTTCCCGCTGGCGGAAGTAGGGCGAACCGCGAAAGGGTTCCACCAGGGCCCGGCTGGCCTGGCTGCCGTCGTGGTCGAGGACGGTGAAATCCAAATCGCGCACGTCAAAGCTCATGCCGAAGCCCAGGGCAATCAGCAGCAGCACCGGCCCGAAGAGGGCGAAGAAGAGCCGGACGCGGTCGCGGAGAAATTCCTTCAGCTCGCGGCTGGCAAAGCTCCCCACCATGGCGAACCAGTAGCCCAGCCCAGCCGGGGCCGAGGCGGGACGGTAGGCGGGCAGGGCGATGCCCGGGGAACCCGGCCGGGCGGCGGGCTCTCTTCCGGCCGGTGGAAGCGCTTCGGCTCTGGAAGGGGTTTCGGGGCGAAGCGCTTCGGCTTGGCCCTCGTCATTTCCAGAGGGAAGCGCTTCCCCATCTTGGGAACGAAGCGCTTCGGTTGGCGCAGCCTTATTCCGTTCAACGCCGGATTGTGGCTTCTCAGCAGGAAGCGCTTCGGCTTGGTCGTCATCATTGCCAGAGGGAAGCGCTTCGGTCGGCGCAGCCTTATTCCATTCAACGGAAGATTGCGGGCTGCCGGGGCGAAGCGCTTCGTTAGGTCGCAAGTTCTCAGCAGGAAGCGCTTCGGCTCGGCCCTCATCATTGCCAGAGGGAAGCGCTTCGGTTCTGGAAGGGGTTTCGGGGCGAAGCGCTTCGGTTGGCGCAGCCTTATTCAGCTCAACGCCGGATTGCGGCTTCTCAGAACGAAGCGCTTCGGCCTGGGCCCCATCATTTTCGGAGGGAAGCGCTTCGGTTGGCGCGGCCCTATTCCGTTCAACGGAAGATTGCGGGCTGACGGGGCGAAGCGCTTCGTTAGGTCGCAGGTTCTCAGCAGGAAGCGCTTCGGCTCGGCCCTCATCATTGCCAGAGGGAAGCGCTTCGGTCGGCACAGCCTTATTCAGCTCAACGCCGGATTGTGGCTTCTCAGAACGAAGCGCTTCGGGACCGGAAGGGGTTTCGGGGCGAAGCGCTTCCCCTTCTGGGTTTTGGGGACGCAGGGCCTTCCTCAGGAAATGCAGCCAGCCGCTGGCTGGGGGCGCGGCGGTTGCTTCCGGTGCGGCCGAACGAAGCGCTTCGCCCTCGAAGGCGGCGGCCTCGCCCTGGCGGGCCTCGTCCTCCTCCAGATATTTGATGAAGGCGGCCTCCAGACTGGGGGCCTGGTACTGGGCCACCAGCTCGGCCGGACTGCCCACGGCCAGCACCCGGCCCCGATGCATAAAGGAAATGCGGTCGCAGCGGGCGGCCTCGTTCATGAAGTGGGTGGAAACAAAGATGGTGATGCGCTCGCTCCGCGACAGCTGCAGCAGATAGCGCCAGAAGCCGTCCCGGGCGGCCGGGTCCACGCCGGAGGTGGGCTCGTCGAGAATCAGCACCCGGGGCCGGTGCAGACAGGCCGCCGCCAGCTGCAGGCGCTGGCGAATGCCCAGGGGCAGGGCACTGGGTTTGACCGTCGCCACCGCCGCCAGCTCAAATTGCTGGAGGGCCGCCGTTACCAGCGCCGTCGACCGGCCGCCAAGCCGGTAAAGCCGGGCGTGCAGCTCCAGATTCTGGCGCACGGTCAATTCCTCGTAGAGGGAAAAAGCCTGGGACATATAGCCGACGCGCAGCCGGTTTTCCATGTCGTCGGTGTCGCTGACCGGTACGCCCAGCAGTTCGCCCGTGCCCGCCGTGGCCGGCAGCAGGCCGGTGAGCATCTTCATGGTGGTGGATTTGCCGCAGCCGTTGGAACCGAGGAAACCGAAGATTTCGCCCTGCTGAATGCTGAAGCTGACGTTATCGACGGCGCAGAAATCGCCGAAGCGCTTCGTCAGACCGTGGGCGATGATGGCCGGCGGCAGGGCCGGGTCGGGGACGAAGGGCGTCCGCTCAAGCCCGTGGCCGTCGCTCTGTTTCTCCGGCGGCAGCAGGCGGATATAGGCCGTTTCCAGATTGTCCGTGCCGGCGTTGGCCAGCACCGTGGCCGTGGGCGCGCTGACCAGCAGCCGGCCGGCGTCCATGGCCAGCAGCTCCTCAAACTGCTGGGCCTCGTCGATGTAGGCGGTGGCGACGATGACGGTCATTTCCGGCCGCTGGGCGCGCAAATCATTGACCAGGGCCCAGAACTGGCGCCGGGACAGCGGGTCCACGCCGGTGGTGGGCTCGTCGAGGATAAGCAGGTCGGGGGTGTGCACCAGGGCGCAGCAGAGGCTGACCTTCTGTTTCATGCCGCCGGAGAGCTTGCCGGCCGCCCGGTGCGGGAAGGGGGCCAGGCCGGTGGCCTCCAGCAGCTGGCGAATGCGCTGCTGGCGTTCGGCCCGGTTCAGACCAAACAGGCGGCCGTGGAAGTCGATGTTTTCCTGCACCGACAGGGTGGGATAGAGGTTGCGGCCGAGACCCTGGGGCATGTAGGCGATACGCGGGGCCAGCGCCGAGCGGATTTTCCGCCGGCCCAGGTCGCCACCGAGCACGTGAATGCGGCCCCGTTGCAGCCGTTTGACGCCGGCGATGAGGGCGAGGAGGGTGGATTTACCGACGCCGTCCGGGCCAATCAAGCCCACCGTCGAACCGGCGGCAATCTCCAAATTAATATCGGCCAGCGCCAGTGTCTTGCCGTAGCTGTGGCTCAGGCCTTCAATGTGAACGGCGGTCATGGTCGTACTCCCAGCGGCCGGCTCGGTGCCGTTGGCAGCCCGACGCCGTCCGGGCCAATCAGTCCGACGGTGGCACCCGCCGCGATTTCTAGATTGATGTCAGTTAGCGCCAGCGTTTTACCGTAGCTGTGGCTCAGCCCTCCCCCAGGGAGGGCAGCAAGACCGTAGGGCGAAGCAACCCTGCAGATGTGAACGGCGGTCATGGTTGTACTCCCAGCGGCCGGCGCGGTGCCGGGGGAAAAACAAAGTGGGCGGGTCTAGTCATAGCTATTCCTTGGAAGGGGGAGCGCTGCGGCCGGGGCCTGGGGGGGCGCCAGGGAAGCGCTTCGCCCTGCTGGGGTTTGCCGTATTCCGGCGCTATGGCCAAGGCGCTAGCACTCACCACGACCCCCCGTCGCCGCCGCCGGCCGCTTCGCTCCCGCAGGGAGCCCCGGCCAAGGCGCTAACGGCACTCACCAGGAACCCCCATCACCGCCGCCGGCCGAATCCCCCCCGCCGCCGCCATAGTCCGACGAGGAGGAGGACGAGGAGGAATCATAGGAGCTGCCCCGGGAGGACGAGGACGAGGACACCGGCGGCACCCAGCCGCTGTCGCGGCGGCGTTCCTCCTCGCGGCGGGCCAGGTAGCGGCGGCGCAGCCGGTCGCCATCGCCGGCCTCGTGGGAGGCCTCCAGCCGCCGGCCGAGCCGGTACAGGCCCCGGAAAAACAGCATGCCCGGCACCCAGAGAGCCAGGAACATCAACATCTGGCCAATGACCATGCTGCTGTCGGCGCCACTGGCCGCCCCGGCCAGCAGACTGACCCCGGCACCAACGCCAGCGCTGGGACCGCCGCCAATGATGGGCGCCAGTATGGTGGCGATGGCCAGGGCCGCCAGCAGGGGCACCGGCGAGGGCCCGTCGCTGGGACTGGCCTCGCCCTCGGGGCTGGCGCGCAGCCGTTCCACCGCCCCGGTGAGCACCGCCTCGATGCCCTCGGCGTAGCGCTGCTGGCGGAAATTCGGCACCAGCTGGCCCTGCAGCAGCTTGCGCACGGCCACATCGGGCAGGGCCCCCTCCAGCCCCCGGCCGGTAATCAGTCGGAACTGGCGGTTGTCGCGGCCGATGACCAATAGCAGGCCGTTGTCCCTGTCCTTGTCGCCCAGCTGCCAGCGCTGGAAGATGGCCATGGCATAGTCGAAGGAGCTGGCGCCGTCGAAATCATCGACGATGACCACCGCCCCCTGCATCAGCCCCTCCCGCTGCCAGCCGCGCAGCTTCTGGCCGAGCGCTTCCCGCTGGGAGGCGCTCAGCATTTGCACCGTGTCGATGACCGGCTGGTTCAGCTTCAAATCGGTGGCCGGCACCGCCCCGGCCAGGCCACTGCTGAGCAGCAGGGCGTAAAGCAAGCGCCGCATGGACTCCACCTAGGAACCGAAATTGACTTTCGGCGCCGTGCTGATTTGGGCCTCGTTCTCGACGCTGAAATTGGCCCGGGCCTCCAGACCGGCCCAGCCGGCGACCAGATTGCCCGGGAAGACCCGGCGGGCGGTGTTGTAGCGCTGCACCTGTTCGATGTAGCGATTGCGGGCGGTGGTGATGCGGTTTTCCGTGCCCTCCAGCTGGGTTTGCAGGTTCTGGAAGAGCTCGTTGGCCTTCAGCTGGGGATAGTTCTCGGACACGGCCATCAGCCGCGACAGGGCCGAACCCAGTTCGCCCTGGGCCGCCTGGAACTGTTTCAGGGCGGCCGGGTCGTTGGCGTTCACCTGCAGGCTGCCGAGCTTGCTGCGGGCGTTGGCGATGTCGCTGAACACCTTCTCCTCGTGCTTGGCGTACTGCTTGGTTACCTCGACCAGGTTCGGAATCAAATCGCTGCGGCGCTGGTACTGGTTGATAACCTCCGACCACTGGGCGGTGGCGGCCTCGTCCAGGCCCATGAGCCGGTTGTAGGCGCCCACCAGGGTGGTGCCGGCGATGAGCAGCAGGCCCAGAAAGACCAGCAGAATGGCATTGCCGGTGCTAACGCCCCGTTGGGCGCGGCGGGTTTGTGAATGCATAGTTTTCTCCTAGGGTTAGGGGGGGCCCACCAGCCAGGGTCGTTGCCGCCGAGCGCGCTCCGGGTGGGCCAACGGGGCGGCTCGTTGCAGCAGGGACCCCCGCCAAAATAGCGCCCGGGCGGGCCCCTTGGCAACGGTTGGGGTTCCGGCCACCGCTGCCGAAGCGCTTCGGTGCCGGCCGACCGCTGCCCTCAAAAGGGTTTTTCGCCTAGAGCGGCTTCTGGCCATCGGGGTCATAGCTGGGGTGCCAGTAGTGGCCGTCGTCGTGCAGATAGACCGGCCATTGCCAGTTGGCGTCGCCCCAGTAGTCCAGGAAGACCGAGCCGGGCAGGAAATAAATCACGCCGAGCGTAAAGCGATAGTTGCGCAGCAGCTCCTTCTGGCTGCGGGCCCGGGCGGCGTGGCTGCAGGCGGTTTGGACGCGGTTGTCCAGGTCGTTGAGCTGGCGCAGCAGCCGTTCCAGGGCCGGGGTGAGCTGGCGTTTGCTGCGGTGGTTGCTGAGGAAGCAGAGGGACACGCCGTCCAAATCCACCTCCACCTCAAAATAGGGCGTTTTCGTCAGCGCCACCGGCTGTTGGGAGTCCGAGCCGGTGAAGGTTCGCTCCTCGGGTTCGCGGCTCTCCTCCCAGCTCCAGACCCCTTCGGTGAGCCAGCGGCCGGGCAGGGTTAGCGGCCTATAGCGATTCTGGGGGAACTGCTGGCGTTCCCAGAGCAGGCTAAAGGGCCACATCAGCGCGGCAACCTGACGGCCAGGGCCGCCGGCCAGGGACTGCCGTCCAGGCGCACATAGCCATCGCCGCTGAGGCCGCCCTTGAGCAGGCCGCTGAACTGGCGGGCCGTGTCGGCGGGGATTTTCAGCTTGACCTTGAACATCAGCTTGGCCCGCTCGCTCTGGGTTTCCACCATCTTCGGCGTGAACTGGGCCTCGCTGGCGATGCGGCTGACCGTGGCCGGGAAGACGGCGTCGATACCGTCCAGGACAATGCGGGCCTCGTCGCCGACGCGCAGCGGGGCCATGTCGCCATTGACGAGGAAAATGTTCATGGAAACGTCGCTGGGGTCGAGCAGGCTAAAGACCTTGCCGCCGGCGCCGAGGACGCTGCCCACGGTGCTGATGCGGTATTCCACCTGGCCGGCAATGGGGCTGGTGATGCGGAACTGGCCGTCGCTGTTGCTGGCCATCTGCACCGAGGCCGCCGCCTGGGCCACGCCGGCCTTGGCCTCGTCGATTTGGGCCGTGGCCGCCGCCAGGGCCGCCGCCGCCTGTTCCCGGCTGGCCTTGGCCGAGGCGAGCAGCGCTTCGCTGGCCTTGACCGCCGCCGCCGCCCGGTCGCGGTCGGCCTGGCGTTTGCTGACCTCGGCCGCCGCCACCAGATTATCCTTGCGCAGCTGCTGGGCATTGCGCAGTTCCAGCTGGGCCACCTTCAGCACCTCCTTCTGGGCGCTGACCTCGGCCGTGGCCCGGGTGATGGCACTCTGGGCCTGATTCAGACCGGCTTCGGCCTGGGCGCGGCCGGCGCTGGCCCGCTGTACCAGCTCCTCGGCCTGGCGCTGCTGGGCCTCGGCCAGGGCCAGCTGGCTGCCGCTGATGTCGTTGCTGAGCCGGGCCAGCAGCTGTTCCTTCTGGACGCGGTCGCCCTCGTCGGCCAGCAGTTCCACCACCCGGCCGGCCTGCAGGGTGGCCACGTCGTAGCGCTGCAGCTCCAGCCGGCCATTGGAACGGGCGATGCTGGGGGGAAGCGCTTCGTCCTGGGCGCCCCGTTGCCAGTGGTAGAGGCCGCCGGCCGCCGCCAGCAGCAGGAGTAAAACGAGTTTTTTCATGGGATTAACCTCCGTTGGAAGCCCCGACCGGGGCTAGTGGTCCGTTTGTTTCTGTTGGTAGGCGCCGATGGGCTGGCCACCGTCCCCGCTGCGGTCTGGGCTGAAATGGGCCTCATGGGCGGCCGGGGTGAAGCGCTTCTCCCTAAATAGGGTATTCAATGCCCACTCCAGCCGCTGGTCGATGGCGTGGTCGCTGGCCACCTCCTCCGCATAGTTGGCGGCCACCTCATCCGGCAGCAGGCCGATGGCCTTGAGCCGGGGGCCGAGCAGCAGCGGCGAAAAGACGGCATTCAGCAGAAAGCTGGCCTGCTGGGCCAGGGGGGCCTCCTCCAGCAGCTCCTCGGCCCGGGCCTCCCGCAGCAAATCCAGCAGCAGTTCCACGTGGTCCAGGGAATTGTTCTGCATGAAGTCGATGATGCATTCCACCCCCTCGCCGCAGTCGCTGAAGAGGCGGCGCAGCAGCGGCTGGCGCTCGCGGCAGAACCGGGCGAGGAAGCGCAGGGCCCGGCTGAGATTGGTGCGAATGGACTGTTCCGGTGACAGCTGCAGTTCCAGTTCGGTGAAGGTCTGCTCGTAGAGCTGGGTCAGCATCTCCGTAACGAAGGAATCCTTGCAGGGGAAAAGGTGATGAAACATGCCGGCCACCACCCCGGCCTCCCGGGAAAGCAGCCGGATGGATAGTTGCCGATAGCCAAAGCCCGGATAGAGCGCCATGCCTGCATCGAGGAAACGCTGTCGGGTGAGCTCACCGTTATGTTTTCGCGTCATAGCTTTTGCCTCTGGACGAATGTCCAAAAATGAATTTTTTCTAGTATAGAACTCCGGCTCGACGCTGGCAAAAGCGGCCCGGCCGAATAAAATGGCGCTTTTAAGAAGAAAAAGAGGAGTCCCCATGTCCCGAGCTATCCCTTTGTTTTTACTGGTATTGGCCCTGAATGTCGTCCGGGCCCAGACCCCCGAGGCCGTGGCCGCCTACCAGGAGAAAAATTTCCCCCGCGACGAGGACGGCTGCGCCCGGCTGACCGCCCCCGCCGGCCCCAGCCGCAGCGAGCCGGTGGATTACTGCGTCCAGCTGCACAGCGTCAAAACCGTGGACGATAACCGCCAATATGCCCTGTTCCTGGCCTCGCCCAAGACCGAGGACAGCGTCGCCGTCGGCCTGGTGCGCTGGGTGCGCTTTGACCGCGCCGGCCGGCCCGAGCAGGAAAAGGACTACTACGCCAACGGCTGGGGCGACCGGGTGCCCAGCGACTGGCGCTGGCTGGAGCTGGGCCCGGGCATCTGGGCCGCCAACGACCAGGTGGCCTATCTGCGCAACGACGACCGCCACGAGGAGGAAATTTTCCTCTACGACCGCGACGGCAGCACCGGCCTGCTCAGCCTGCCCAGCGCCTTCGATAACACGGAACGCCTGGGCGATTGCCATCCGGAAAACGGCGACATCGCCACCGACTGCCGCGCCCGCCACCGGAGCCTGCGCGCCACGCTGAAGGTGCGGCCGGATTTAATCGAGGGCGCCGAGCAGCTCTATCCGCTGGAAATGAAGGTCAGCGGCCACATCGGCCTCGACGGTGACGGCAAGCGCTTCGAGGAGGAAAGCTATCTCTGGCGTTTCAGCCCGGCCAGCCACCGCTACGAGCGCCCGGCCGGCTACCCGCTGGACGGGGAACAATGATGGCCGCCGGCCCAGTCCGGCTCTGGCCCCTGCTGCTGCTGGCCCCGGCGCTGGCGGCGGCGCCGAGCCCGGAAAGTCGAGCCGCTCGCTATCTGCAGCAGCAGTTCCCGGGCAAGGGCTGCCCCAGCCTGACCCTAGAGGCGGTGAGTTTTTGCATGCAGCTGCACAGCGTCCACCGGCTCAAGGGCGGCGCCAGCCTGGCCCTCTACCTGGGCCGGGCCAGCGGCGACCGGGCCGGGGCGGTGCGTCTGGTGCATTTTGACCGGGCCGGCCAGGTGCTGTTCAGCGGCGATGGGCGGCTGGCGGCGGCCCCGCCGGAGGAATGGCACTGGCTGCAGCTGGGCCCGGACCGCTGGGCGGCGCGCAGTCGGCGCAAGGTCGGGACGATTACCGTTGAGCTGCTCGCCTTTGAACAGGGCGAGACCCTGCGTCTGAACCCGATTGCCAGCGGCGGCGCCGGCCTCAGCGGCAGTTTTCAGGTGCGACGGAATCTGGAGGCCAGCGCGGGCCTGTGGCCGCTGGAAATACAGCTCAGCGGCAGCCACGGCAAGAAGAAATATGCCCGCACGCCGTTCCTCTGGTCCTTCGACGCCGGCGCCGGCCGCTACCAGCCGCCGGCCGACTATCCCCTGCCCACCGTCGCCGACCCCTAGGCCACCCTCCACAAAAAAAAACCGAGCTTGGGCTCGGTTTTTTTTGTGGCCGCTGCAGCGAAGCGCTTCCCCCCACCCTTTTTTGAGGAGGCTTTATGTATCGTTCCCAGCTCATCACTCTGCTGCTGGCCGGCTGGGCCGGCGCCGCCGATTTACCCCTGGCCGAGGCGCCGACGGTGGGCCTGAAAACCACCACCACCGGGCCCATGACTTTGAGCTTTAAACCCGACGGCGGCGAGGTCGTGGCCGTCCTGCCCCGGGGTGCGAAAACCGAAGTGCTGCTGAGCGACGACGCCGGCCACTATCTGCTGCGCAGTGGTTTCGGGCTGGTGGGCTGGGCCCGGGCCGGGGGCGCGGGCAACGATGATTTCTCGCCGGACCAGCTGGAACAGCTGGAACAGCGCGGGCTGGACCCGGCCACCGACGTTTCGCGCCGGGTGGGCCTGGCCTACCTCGGCCCGCTGGGCCAGCCGAGCCCGCGCCGCTTCTACCTCAACAGGCAGGAGCAGCTGCAGACGGACGCGAAGGACGGCAACATCGAGCTGATGCCCCAAGAGGAGTTGCTGCAAACGGCCCTAGAGCCGGGCGGGCCGCGCTTCTTCGTGCTCTGTTCCGGCACCCAACTGCTTCATTTCAGCTGCCGGTGGCTGGACTCGGAGCCCATCACCGGGCGGGCCCTGGGCCAGCCCCCGGCCCTCGGCGGCTCGCGTTTCTATAGGCCAGCCTGAGCTCTGATACCGGTAGCAGCCATAGCACCGGCCACCGGTAGAAATGGGCGCTGCTGAACGGCCAGTTTCAAGAGGCGAAGCAGCCCTATTACTACCTCGGCCGGGAAAACAGCGTCTACCGGGGCCTAGCCGGCCCTCTCGGTGGCTACGACGATGAAATCCAGCAGAAGCCGGTGGCCCTAACCGACGCCAGCGGCACCCAAACCGTGGCGACGCTCCAGCCCGGCGACCGGCTAACGCTGCTGCTGCTCGACAACCGGTATGAATGCCCGGCCGAGGATTCTGCCTGGCGGAACGCTATCTGCTGCGCACCCGCGCCGGCCGCCAGGGTTGGCTGAAGGTGAGAGACGGCGAGCCCGACATGCCCATCATCGACGGCCTGAACCCGCTGGCCGGCTAAAGGGAGCGGCGGCCCCGGCCTGAGAAGCGCTTCCTGCCAAGGAAGCGCTTGGTTTTTATCCGACCTTGGGGAAGAAGCGCTTCCCGCTGGCAATAAAAAACCGGGCAAAAACCCGGTTTTCTTGGGGAAGAAGCGCTCAGTCCCGCCAAATGCCCCGGGCGCGAATCTCCCGCTGCCAGTCCTCCAGACCCGTCAGCAGCTGGTCGAACAGCTCGCCATCGCCCAGGGACACCTGGGCATCGACCTTAAAGAAATGGGCGTTGTCCACCACCCGGCCGGCGAGGTTATCGAGCTTTTCCAGAAAGGCGAAGTCGCCGCCGAGCCAGCGGTCGATGCCCATGAATTTCCAGAAAATCGGTTCGGCGGCCAGATGCACCAGCAGTTCCTGCACGGCCCGGCGGTTCTGGGTGGCGCCGTCGGTGATGAACAGCACCAGGGTGGGCCAGCGGTGGCCGGCCTCGCGGGCGTCGCGGCGGATGCGGGCCATCACCGGCTCATAGTCGGTGCCGCCCTCCAGCTGGATATTGAGCCGGGGAATGAAGCCGCGCACATTGTCCAGGGAAATATTGGCGCAGCGGTGGGCGCGCTCGCCGAAGAGATAGACCTCGGCCTCGCCGTCGTCGTCCAGCTGGGTGGCCAGGGCCAGGGCCCGTTCGGCCAGCTTCTGCACGGTGCCGTTGCGGTACTCCTTGCTCATGGAGGCGCTGATGTCGAGGACGAGACAGACCCGATAGCGCGCCGTAGCCAGACCGCGTTTCTCCAGGCTGACCGCCGCCGCCTTGATGAGATTGACCAGCTGGGGCTGCTGGGCGCTGGCCTTGGCCAGCAGCAGCTTTTGCCGTTCCTTGACCAGATTCACTGCCGGCGTGGGCCGGGCCGCCGCTTCGGCCACCTCGATGCCGTAGTGCTCGGCCAGCGGTTGCAGGCCGCCGTTGAAACCCTGCAGCAGCAGGCGGAATTTCCAGCCGTCGCCGCGCCGGTAGCATTCGCCGACGATGAGGGCCGTTTCGCCGCCGGCCAAATCCAGCGGGCAATCAATCAGCACCGCGCCCCGCTGGGAAAGGGTCAAACGCACCGGCCCCAGCTCCCGCACCGGCCGGGCCGCCACGAAGGTCAGGGCCAGGGTGGCCACCTCGGCCGGCTGGCGCGCCAAATCCAGGTTGAAATGGCTGTCGCGCTCGTCGCCCTGCCAGTGCAGGCTGCCATCGGCGGGCCGGGGCTGGTTGTAGAAAATCATATCGTCGTCGCCGCGCACCCGACCGGCGGCGGTGAGCCGGTAGAGGGCCACATCCACCGGATCGGCGCTCCGGAGGCGCAGTTCCAGCGGCCCGGCCGGCAGCGGGGCATTGGCGCCGGCAATCAGCTGTAGGGTCATGGTTTTCTCCCAAATGAATAAAAGTGCATCATCGCAGGAATTTATACTGCCGGCTTTTTAGCGAGGAAAAATCCATGAAAATCAGCTCTTCTCTGCTCGTCCTGCTGCTGCTCGGCGCCTGCCGTCCCCCGGCCGGCCCCCAGCTCGACGCCGCCACCCTGGCCCCCGCCGCCGACCCGGCCGCCCTGACTGTCTACGACCTGCGCCCCGACCAGTACGGCCCCGACTATGACGCCGGCTTCGGTGGCCACGCCCGCCGGGATTTGGCCGTGGACTATCTGGCCGGCAGCCAGAATCTGCTGCTGGAGCGCGGCGAATGGCAATGGCACTGGTCGCGGCTGGCGGCGGCGGCGGCCTGCGGTCTGCCCGTCGATGGGGCGGCCCTGCTGCCGGCCCTGCAGCAGCGCTATGGTGCCGACAGGACCGTTCACCAGCAGGGCCTGGAACTGCACCGGCGCCGGGCGGCCGCCGACCCGCTGTTCTGCACCGTCCACCGCACCGCCGAGCTCGAAGCGCTGCGGCCGGCCTGGCAGGCGGGCCAGCTGCCCGATATAGTGCGGCCGCTGCGGCCCCTGCGGGCGAAGAAGCGACGCTTCTAGGGGCTGACCATGAAATGGCTTGACCCGGCCGCCTTCGCCGTCCTGAACGACCCCCGGCTGGAGGCGGAGCTGCTGCGCCTCTACCGGGCCGCCGCCAAACAAATCCCCGGATTAATCTGGCATTTCCTGCCCCAGCTGCCGAAATTGCTGGGCCGGGGCAGCGACTGGCGCGGCGAGGACGAGGCCTATTTTGACGATAAGTTCATCGCCATCACCCCGCCCCAGGGCCTCTTTCTCTATATGCAGGCCCTGGCCAGCGGCGCCCGTCATATCGTCGAATTCGGCACCTCCTACGGCATTTCCACCCTCTTTCTCGCCGCCGCCGCCCGGCGTAACGGGGGCCGGGTTATCACCTGCGAAAACCAGCCGGCCAAGGCTGCCGCCGCCCGCCGCCATTTTGCCAATGCCGGCCTGGCCGACTGCATCGAACTGCGCGAGGGCGACGCCCGGGAAACCCTGGCCGATGTGGCCGCCGGCGTGGATTTTGTCCTGCTCGACGGCTGGCCCAATCTGGTTTGGCCGGTATTCCGGGTGCTGGAAGCCCAGCTGGCGCCCCGGGCGGTGCTGGTGGTGGACGATGTGGAGGGCTACGCGCCGGCCATGCGGGACTATCTGGACTACGTACGCAACCCGGCCCACGGCTATGTTTCCACCACTTTGAAACCCAACAAGGCGCTGGAATACACCGTTAAATGCCCCTGAGCCCCCCGGGGAGCGCTTCGTTTCGACGGGGCGCTTTTTTTGTGCCCCGCCGAATGGGCCTGGCGGCGGGAAGCGCTTCCTTTTTCCAGACTTCCCCGACCGAAGCGCTTCGGTTGGCGGGCCCAATAATAAGGAAGCGCTTTATTCCTCCGGCCCAGACAGAAGGAAGCGCTTTCCCTTCGGTGGCCGATTAGCTCGTCATGGCCGGGCCAACCATCGGCGCCGATTCCAAGTCTGAAGCGCTTCGTTCTGAGAATCCCGAAAAGGAGAATGGCCTTCGGGTCGGAGCGCTTCTTTCAAACGAAGCGCTTACCGCTGTTCTGGCTTGGGTTTCTGGGGTGAAGCGCTTCGCTTTTTCCCGGCCTCTGGGAACGAAGCGCTTCCCGCTCGGAAGCCGATAAACCGGCCCGGGGCTTTCCAAAATTGAAGCGCTTCGCCCTGGGTCAGTGCATTCCCCGGGCTGGTGGTGGTCTTTTCAGGGAGCGCTTCGTTTCAGGTGTCCGTTGGAAACAAAGCGCTTCGGCCGGCGGGTTAGATAAAAGGAAGCGCTTCGTTCCAGACGGCTGGGGTCGGTGATGATGAAAACCGGCGATGGGGGAAGCGCTTCCCCTTTTTTGGTTAGCTTCCAACGGAAAATAGCTGGCGGCTTTCCAGACTGAAGCGCTTCGTTCTGACGCGCTAGCAATAGCAGCCCGCCGCAGCACTTCGGCCGGCACGGTTAAATCTAAGGGAAGCGCTTCGGTCGGCCGACCGCTGCCCTCAAAAGGGTTTTTCGCCTAGAGCGGCTTCTGGATTAAATAAACGGAAGCGCTTCTGTCCTGCCGGGCCGGGGCAGTGATGATGAAAACCGGCGATGGGGGAAGCGCTTCACCCTGGGCCAAGGAATTTTTCCCCGGCCCGGCCACTATCGTTTTTAGCCAGCGGAAGAAGCGCTTCCTTACTAACGAGCCGGGGCCAATCAGAACGAAGCGCTTCGCTCGGCCAAGAATCTGTGCCATTGCAACGAAGCGCTTCACCCCCCGGCCGGCGGATAAAACCCGCCCGGCCCCTGTCCGTCTCTTCACCTGGCCGGCGGCGGTGCCGTGCTAACCTGAAATCCCAGCGCCACCCCGGGACTGGCCCGGTCGGCGGATAACCTTTTGAACCCACTAAAAAAATCATCATGAGTCCCCTCCTTGAACTGGCCCGGCCGCGCACCCTGCCGCTGGCCGTGGCCGCCATCTGCTGTGGCAATGCTCTGGCCTACCAGGCGGGCCGCTGGCGGCCGCTGGTCTTCCTGCTGGCCCTGCTGACCGCCCTCGCCCTGCAAATCCTGTCCAACGTGGCCAACGACTACGGCGACGGCCTGCGCGGCACCGACCGCCAGCGCGCCCCGGACGCCCCGCGCCGCCTCACCGCCACCGGCACCCTCAGCCCGGCCCAAATGCGCCGGCTGCTCGGCCTCTGGCTGCTGCTCTGTCTGCTCAGCGGCGGGGCCCTGCTGGCCGTCAGCGCCCCCGGCCCCGGTGCCCTGCTGGCCTTTCTTGGCCTCGGCGCCCTGGCCATTCTCGCCGCCCTCACCTACACCCTCGGCCGCCGCCCCTACGGCTACCGGGCCCGGGGTGAAATCAGCGTCTTTCTCTTCTTCGGCCTGCTGGCCGTCAGTGGCAGCTGCTATCTCCAGTGCGGCCACCTGCCCCCGGCCCTGCTGCTACCGGCCAGCGGCGGCGGACTGCTGGCGGCGGCGGTGCTGAATCTCAACAATATCCGCGACAGCGCCGGCGACCGGGCCGTCGGCAAACATACCCTGGCCAACCAGCTGGGTTTCGACGGTGCCCGGCGGCTGCAAAGGGCCCTGCTGGCTACGGCCGGCCTCTGCTATCTGGCCTATGGCCCACTGGCCCCGGCCAGCCTGCTCTGGCTGCTGCTGCTGCCGCTGGGGGCCCGCCACTGGCGCGCCCTGCACCGGGCGCCGACACCGGCCGCGCTGGGCCGGGAACTGCCGGCGATGGTGGCCCTGGCCGCCGGGGTGAATCTGCTGTTTAGTCTGGGGCTCTGGGCCAGCGTCTAGGCCACGAAAAAGCCCCGCGCGGGCGGGGCTGGTTTCTATCGGGACGATGAGGCGCTAATTTCTTCCAGCGTCCGGCCCCGGGTCTCCTCGCCGAGGGCGACGATGACCAGCACCACCGCCGCCAGCACCAGGGCAAACATCAGAAAGATGCGGCTGAACCCGGTCGGGCCGCTCATCTCCGCCACCACCAGCGGGGCGATGATGCCGCCGAGGCGACCGATGGCCCCGGCCCAGCCGGCCCCGAAGGCGCGGCAGCGTACCGGGTAGAGCTCCGGCGTGTAGGTGTAGAGCACGCCCCAGGCGCCCAGGTTGAAGAAGGACATCCAGCAGCCCCACCAGAGGATTTCCCCGTTGCTGGTGCTACCGCCGAACTGGTAGGCGCAGAGGGCGCAGGCGCCGAGGAAGCCGGCCAGGGTGATTTTGCGGCCGATGATTTCCACCAGCAGGGCGGCGGCGAAATAGCCGGGCAGCTGGGCCAGTATCAGCCAGAGCACATAGCGGAAGGTTTTCACGATGGTGAAGCCCTGGTCGGCCAGCAGCTGGGGCAGCCAGGTGAAGATGCCGTAGTAGGAAAAGACAATGCCGAACCAAATCAGCCACAGCATCAGCGTGCGCCGGGCCAGGGCCGGCCGCCACAGTTCGCGCAGCCGATTCGGCGTTTTCACCGTCGGGGCCGGGGCGATGGCCGTTGGCGCCGGGGTCAAACCGGCCTGGCTTTCGAGGCGACAGAGCAGGGCGTGGGCCTCGTCGAGGCGCTGGGCGCCGATGAGATAGGCCACCGATTCCGGCAGGTGGCGCCAGACCAGCAGGGCATAGAGCAGCGGCAGGGCCCCGGCGGCGAAGGCACTGCGCCAGCCGTAGGCGGGAATTAAATAGTAGGAGACCAGGGCGGCCCCGAGCCAGCCCAGGCCCCAGAAACTTTCCAGCAGCACGATGAGCCGGCCGCGCTGGCGCGGTGGGGCATATTCGCTGACCAGGGCCACGGCCACCGGCAGTTGCCCGCCGAGGCCGACGCCAACCCAGAAGCGCCAGAACAGCAGCGTATCCAGCTGGCCGGCCAGGGCACAGCCGCCGGTGGCGGCGCCATAGAGCAGCATGGTGGCGGCGAAGACGTTGCGGCGGCCGTAGCGGTCGGCGAGCCAGCCGCTGAGCACGGCGCCCAGGGCCATACCGATGAAGCCGATGCTGACCACCCAGCCCAGCTGGCTGCGGTTCAGCCCCCATTCGGGGCCGAGTTTAACCAGCACGAAGGAAATCATGCCGGTGTCCATGGCGTCGAAGAGCCAGCCCAGGCCGATGAGGCCGAGCAGGCGGAAATGGAAGCGGCCCAGGGGCAGGGCCTGGAGACGGGTGAGAATATCCACGGGGAAACTCCTTGGTTTTACAGGTTTTTTCTTATAAACGGCGGCGTTCAGAGCGCCGGGATTACAATACATTCATTTCATAGCAACAACGGAGGAAAATCCGATGAAAAAACACTGGCTCATCAGCAGTCTGCTGGCCCTGGGGCTGGCCTGGAGTCCGGCGGCCGACGCCAAGGGTAAGCGCATCGGCGAGGCGGCGGCGGCCCGGGCAGCCCTGGCCGTGGTCGGCGGCCGGGTGGTGGACGTGGACTATGAGCACCGCTCCCACGGTCGCAGCTACTACCAGGTCGAAATCAAGCGGGATGGCCAGGAATATAAGGTCATCGTCGATGCCAAAACCGGCCGGGTACTGAGCACACGCCGGGACGATGACGACGACCGCCGCTATAAATCGTCCCGGGCGCCCCACTACGACCAGTACGCCGGCAAAAAGCACGGCAAGAAGTACGGGAAGAAGCGCCGCCACCACGATGATGACGACGACGACGATGACGACGACGATGACTAAAAAACACACCGGGCCCTCGGGCTCGGTTTTTTTTGGGCGCTCGGAGGGAAGCGCTTCGCCCTTTGGGGGCCCTGGCCTGCACTTTAAAACACCAGGGCCGATTTATTTTCCTTCGCCCGTCGGCTCACTGGGGGAAATCGAAGCGCTTCGGACTTGCTGCTAACCCAATCAAAACGCCGGCAGCGGCGAAGCGCTTCGTTCTCAAGGACTGGAAAAAAGAGGTCT
>ERZ773090.350-NODE-350-length-28645-cov-7.09741_pt1 | contig 28645 bp, 31 predicted proteins | sample MGYA00580579_ERZ773090 | MGnify/ENA primary metagenome ERZ773090 (study PRJEB29015, sample SAMEA2738014) | human oral metagenome | biome: human oral; feature: human-associated habitat; material: dental | place: China | collected 2132 ... | reverse complement strand
ATCAATGATGTTTCTGCTTCAATTCACCCAATTACTCAACGGATCGAAGAACGTCAAGAAAAGAAAATCGGTAAGATCTACTATCCTGCTGCTGGTCTGTCAACTGAGACTATCCCTTACTACACCAGTGCCTATGACATGGACATGCGAAAGGTTATCGATGTCTATGCAGCCGCAACTGAGCACGTGGACCAAGGTCTTTCCCTGACTCTCTTTATGCGCAGCGATATTCCTAAAGGCCTCTACGAATGGAAAAAAGAAAGCAAGCAAACAACCCGCGACCTTTCTATCCTGCGTAACTATGCCTTCAACAAGGGTATCAAGTCCATCTACTACGTCCGTACTTTCACTGATGATGGGGGCGAAGTAGGTGCCAACCATTGTGAAAGCTGTGTCATCTAACGAAGTCAAAGTATCGCTGAGGTTATTAACATGAAAAATTTAATTTTAGAGTCTATTAAAATATCAAAAGAAGTCAAGTGGGATTATGCTAAAATGGCTCAACTTACGAAGTTATGGGGAGGACCAAAAAAAGCAGCCGTTTCTCTAGCAGTAATACTTATTAGTATTGGAAGTTTTCTAGGTACAGTAACCACTCTCAGTTTTCAAAAATTATATAAACTTTTCCTTTCTAAACTCCAAACTAGCAAGAATAAAACCTCATCAAACGAAGAAATCAATCAAATAATTCAACAAAAAACAGATGATTACTTAAACGAAGTGCAAAATAGAAAAGAAAACAATCAAAGTACTGATGACATTGATGAGGAATATAACAATTCTATAAAACAACTTTTAGATAGTAACTGAGACAGAATAATTCAAAAGGATTTTTACAACATGCAAACTTACTACAAAGCCATTAACTGGAACGCTATCGAAGACGTGATCGATAAGTCCACCTGGGAAAAACTGACCGAGCAATTCTGGCTGGATACTCGGATTCCCCTATCCAATGACCTGGATGACTGGAGAAAGCTGTCCCACAAGGAAAAAGACCTGGTCGGCAAGGTCTTCGGTGGTCTGACTCTGCTAGATACCCTCCAGTCTGAGTCTGGTGTGGATGCCCTGCGCAAGGATGTCCGTACAGCCCACGAAGAAGCTGTCTTCAACAACATCCAATTTATGGAGTCCGTTCACGCCAAGTCTTACTCTTCTATCTTTTCTACGCTCAACACCAAGTCAGAAATCGATGAAATCTTTGCCTGGACCAATACCAATCCATACCTGCAAAAGAAAGCTGAGATTATCAACGAAATTTACCTGAACGGTACCGCTCTGGAAAAGAAAATAGCCAGCGTTTTCTTGGAAACCTTCCTCTTCTACTCTGGTTTCTTCACTCCGCTCTACTATCTGGGTAATAACAAACTGGCTAACGTTGCTGAGATTATCAAGCTGATTATCCGTGACGAGTCTGTCCATGGAACCTATATCGGCTACAAGTTCCAGCTAGGTTTTAACGAATTGCCAGAAGACGAGCAAGAAAAACTCAAAGAATGGATGTACGACCTGCTCTACACCCTCTATGAAAATGAAGAAGGCTACACTGAAAGCCTCTATGACACAGTCGGCTGGACCGAAGAGGTCAAGACCTTCCTGCGCTACAATGCCAACAAGGCTCTGATGAATCTAGGACAAGATCCACTCTTCCCAGACTCAGCAGACGATGTCAATCCTATCGTCATGAACGGTATCTCAACCGGTACTTCCAACCATGACTTCTTCTCCCAAGTAGGTAACGGCTACCTGCTGGGCGAAGTTGAAGCCATGCAAGATGACGACTATAATTACGGTTTATAAGACAAAAAGCCCCTCTTTCCAAAATACGGAAAGAGGGGTTTGTAATCTAAACTAGCAAGGAAAACAAATAAAGCAAATATCATCTAGCTTTTCTGGTTTTCCCAAAATAATTAACAATACACATTCAAATGAGATGGTAAGACACGAATCGTTACTGGCAGTTGGTCGCCCTCATCTCCGTCAACGTTGACGCTGAGTTCTGCCTTATCATCAGCCAACTCAACTGTGATTTCCTTAAAGGTCAGATACTCGATATTATCGCTTTCTTCTCCATTGCCCGAAATCAAATCCGGCACAGAAACCAAGGTGTCTAAGAGATTTTTATCCTTAAGATACAAAAGATGGAGCAAGCCGTCATTGACAGTGGCTTCAGGGAGAATGCTCTCGAAACCTCCGATTGAGTTGGTAGAGCCAATCAAGAGTGTACTGCTCTTTATCGTACGCTCCTCTCCATCAATCTTCAAGTGGAATTCGTAAAAACTAGTATCCATCAACTGCTTGAAGCCAGAGATAAAGTAGGCAAACTTACCCCACTTGGTCTTGTCTTCAGAATCTACATTGTTAATCGACTCTGGAATTGTTCCAATGGCAACTACATTCATAAAGTACTGGTCATTAATCTTGCCGATATCAAGCGGCTTGACTTTATTGATATCGAGATTCTGGATGGCTTCTTCAGCGTCTAGAGGAATGCCAAGAGCACGCGCCAAGTCATTGACCGTACCAAGTGGAAAGAAACCAAAGGTCGGACGATAGTCTAGTTCAGCCAGACCGCTGATTCCTTCATTGACTGTTCCATCGCCACCCATGACAAAGACGCTATCATAATGGTCTTCTGCCGCTTGCTTAGCAAAAGCTGCTGCGTCTCCGCCTTTTTCAGTATGCTTAACCACTACCTCATCGAAACATTCTGCCAGCTTTTCCCTTGCCAAGTCTTCATAGGACTTGGCTTTTTCTCCTCCCGAGCTAGGGTTGACAATTAATAGGACTTTAGACATAAGGAAACCTCTTTTCATTTGATAGCTCATTATACCATCTGGAAAACACTTTCACAAGAATTTGAAACTGCTAGCTTTTGAAAGACCAGAAAAGCAGTTTGGTATTTAAACTCAATTTTACAGAAAAACACTTCTTGCGTTAGATTTTTCTGTCTAACTTTAGAAGTGCTGTCTTATATTTCGTTTTTCTATTAAAAGAAGACAATGAGAACAAAGGCAATGAGGTTATTGGCCAAATGTAGGCCCATTGAGTAGCGCAGGTCTTTCTTAGCTAGATAGCCTAAGCCAAAGATTGCTCCCAAGATGAAGTAGACCAGAAACTGGACTAGATTGCCCGGCATGTGCAGAAGAGAGAAAAAGCTGGCAGATACAGTTAAATAGAGCAGGATTTTCGCAAAGCTATTTTGGTCGGGAAAGAGAAACTTAGCCAAAAATCCTCGTGTCAGCAACTCCTCGAGAACAGGAGCAAAGATTACCATGTATAGGAAGGCAAAGGCTGGCTGCTGCTGAATCAATTGTACAGCAGTATTCTGATTGGCAGAAGATTCAATGGGAACGAGCTGCTGGAAGATGATAAAAGCAAGCAAGAGGACGCTTGGAAGCCAGATAGAGCTTGTCAGCTTGGTATTTTTGATTTCCAGTTGCAAATCTTTCTGGTACCATTTCCACATGGCAAAAGAATAGAGACTTGCAAGTATGACAAAAATCGGCAAAATCAATAGTTGAGAAGCTCCTCCTGTCAGAGAACCTATAGTGAAGAGAACTATAGCCGAAAATATATAGAAATAGGCCAAGAGGACAAGAATATAAAGGACAAAATTAGTAAAGAAAGTTTTTAATTTCATAGTGATTCCTTATAGATTGATTTACTTAAACATGGCTAGCAGCAGTATTATAGCCATAGGGAGATTGTTCAGGATATGAACCAACATGGAATCTTTTATATTCCCCCGACGAGCATAGGATAAATAAAGAACCAGTCCAAGTGCAAAATAAATTGGGAACTCAGTCAATTGGGTGATATGAGGCAGAGTGAAGACCACAGAAGTCACAATAGCAGGCAAAACTTTTTGATTATTTTTGAAAAAGAAGGCAGTCCCAAAACCGCGGAAAATTAATTCTTCCATGATAGGAGCAATAAAAGCAATCGTTGCAACAAAGAGCAAAGCAAAGAAGATATGCTGCGAAGACATCATTCCCCCTAGCCCTTGTATGGCACTGTCATTACTGGTCTGGGAATTGCCGCTCAGGATGAGATTAAGATAAACACCAACAATAGCAGCCACTCTGGCAAGGAAAAAGAATAGAAAAGCAAAACCGATGTCCTTGCCAGACAGTTTAAATTTTTTCTTTTCTTCAGGTACATGCTTTTGGTATCGCCGCCATAAGCTACGAAAAATAAGGAAAACTAAAACCAGATACAAGGCTACCAATAAGATTTCTGCATAAATAGGTAAACTCTTCCCGAGCCTTAAGAATAGCATCGGAGCAACATTTATAAGGAGGCTAAGAGCAATTAAGCCTATCCATTTTACAAGTCCTAAAGCAGTTGATTTGAAGTTGTTCATTTTGTATTCTCCTTTTGATAAATATTGATCCCGACTTCCGTATCCTCAACAGCGATTTCCCCCTTCTGCCGGAGAATAGCGGCAGCGAGGAAAAAATCTCCTGCACAGCCGGCTGCATGGAAGCTAGCAAGGACGATATAAGAAGCCGCAGTTAGAATATGCAAGCCATAGATCAAAGTCAAGGCTAGGCTAATCAGAAAGAATGGTGCCAGGATAATGACGAGCATCCTTTTCCGACTGTAACGACTGCCTGGGCTAGTCGCATAGGCCATGCCGCTCTTAAAACCAAACTTGACCTTGGTATTTTCATCCCCCAAGACCTTGAAGAAAAAGCCGTGAATCAGCTCATGAATGACCATTAGAACAAGGAGGTAGAATAAGTCAAAGAAATGAAAAACTTCGCTACCCTTGCCATACATCAGAATAGCAATCCAGGTAAAGAGGGCTAGAAAAGGGAAGATCAGCAACACTGCCGTTATATTCAGAGCCAGATTGACCTTTTTATTATGGATAAAATCAAGTTCTTTCAGTAGTTTCATAATTTCCGCCTTTCATCGGGACATAAGCTTATTTGAAATATTTTTTAACCATTGGATAATACATGACATTGATATAGATATGAATCACCAGCAGAATGATAAAGCCAGAAACAACATTGAGAGGTGTGAGAGTTCCTAGTCCTGCTAGAATGACATAGAGGGCCGGCAGAATTCGCTGATTGAGACTCAGGAGAATCAGATAGCTCTGCTCATAGTTAGCTTGTAGCTCTGACTCATCATAAGAGAGGGCAAATTCCTGCATTTCCTTAGTAGTCGGGAAGGCCGAAACCTTATAATGACGAACTCTCTGGAGTGTTTTAAAAAATACAATCTGTGAAATGATGAGCAGAATCACAATCACCCAATCTATATAGCTCCATTGAAGAGGGCTCTTATCGTTCGTAATATTTCCGATATAAACAGCTCCGACTAAAATCGTAAAAAGAGCAACAGCACTGCTGATATTAAAGACAATGCCCGCATATTCCAGATTTTTAAAGGTTAGCCGGTACCATTCATAATTCTTATCCTCATCTGCTTCTTTTTCATAGGCTTCATGATATTTCCGGGTTTGATAAATCAGGAAAAAGGTCAGCGGATAGAGTATGAGGAGACTAACCCAGCCTAGCTGGCGCAGCAATCCGACATTTAAAGCAGACGACCAGCTGAAGTTTTCAAAGACACCGAAACCAGAAAAGAAACCGAAGAGGGCGCCTATTAAAGCTCCAGCCAATAATATGAGGATATTGTGTAAAATTCTTTTCTGTGTAGACATACGTTTTTGCTCTTTCACGACTTCTTCTCCTTTATTTTTTTACAATAGACGATACAAGAATGCTGAGGCTGAAGGACTGTTTTAGCTCCTGTTGAAATGAATCTTAATTGCTTCTTCATTCTGCTTCCTCCACCAGCCGAAAGACATTCTCAACGTTTTCGTTGAAAATATGGGCAATCTTAAGGGCAATCACAATCGATGGGGTATATTCGCCTCTCTCTATAAGGCTGATTGTCTGCCTGGAAACACCGGCCAGCCTAGCCAGTTCTGTCTGGTTGAGACCGTCACGCGCCCTCAACTCCTTGAGTCGATTTCTTAATTTCATTAAAATCCCCCACTTCTCCTAAAGCTCGATAGACCGAATGTCTTCAATACGAATCAGCTTGGTCTTGGTCTGACCTTTTTTATCTGTCATGCTCAGCTTGACCCATTCTTCATCCACATCCACTACCAGCCAGTTATTGGTTCCAATTGACTCGCTCATAATTGTCGGCTTCTTTCCAATCATTTCTTTTAAAAATTGTGACATTGTTTTGTTCCCCTTTCTTTTTCTTTCTAAAGAATCAATCCCAAAGATAAAAACCATAAAAGTTATCGGAAGCAAGAACCATAAGAATGCATTCATAAGCGTCCCTCCATTTCCTGTTCAAAAGTATTGTAACAGATTCTTTTCTTTTTGACAAGTATATTTGTCAAAAAAATAATAATCATTGTCAAATTTGCCATTATCATAGACAAAAAAGAATCCAGCTCAAACTGAATTCTTTGCCTTTATTCATCTACTTTAGAAAATACTTCTTTTAAAATAGCAATCCCCTGCTGGATTTCCTCCCTACCGATAGTCAATGGTGGCAGGAGACGGATGACATTCTCTCCGGCCGTCAGGATAATCAAGCCCTTCTGACGAGCGGCTTCAACAATCTTTGACAGACTGGCACTTGTTTCAATCCCAATCATCATGCCCAGACCTCGAACAGCAGAAATCTTTGGATGATCCTGAAAAGCAAGCTGCAGCTGCTCCAGTAAGATGGCACTCTTAGACCTGACTTCTTCCAGAAAGCCCGCCCCTTTCATGATATGCAAGGTCTCCAAGGCAGCTGCCATGGCTAATTTATTGCCACCAAAGGTAGAACCATGACTGCCAGGTCTAAAAGCGGGAGCCAAGCTGGATTTTCCCAATAGAGCGCCAGCAGGCAGGCCATTGGCTAGACCCTTAGCCAGTGTCACAATATCCGGTATAATCCCATAGTGCTCAAAAGAATAAAGCTGACCCGTGCGACCCATACCTGTCTGTACCTCATCAACAACCAGTAAAATCCCCTTTTGTTGGCAAAAATCTGCCAAGTCTTTGACAAAAGCTGCTTCTGCTGGACGAACTCCCGATTCTCCTTGGACCAATTCCAGCATGACAGCTGCCGTATCCTGATTGACAAAATCTTCTACACTAGCTAGATCATTGTAAACCGCATAGCTGAAATGAGGAACCCCATCACCAAATCCTTCCTTGATCTTATCCTGTCCTGTTGCGGCCATAGCGCCAAAGGTACGACCGTGAAAGGATTGCTGAAAAGTGATAATGCCTTGCTTGCCAGTAGCTTTGCGGGCTAGCTTAATAGCTGCTTCATTGGCTTCCGCTCCGCTATTGCAGAAAAATGCCAAATAATCATAAGAACCTGCCAGTTCCTGAGCCACCTGCTCTTGCAGAGAGCTAAGATAGAGATTGGGACTGTGCCAGATGCGCTCTGCTTGCTGGATCAAAGCCTGCTGGACCTGCTGATGAAAGCCAAGATTGGTTACGCCAATCCCCGACGAAAAGTCCAAATAAGCCTTTCCCTCACTGTCAATCAGATAGGGGCCCTCTGCTTTAACAAACTCAATAGGCGCCCGCTTGTAGTTTTCAAATAAATAAGTCATCATTATCCCTCTGCTATCAAGGTGCCCGTCAAAAGATTGTCACCTATCAAAACCTGCCCGACACCGGAAAGCACAGTCTGAACAGCACTCTCGATCTTAGGAATCATGCCGCCCTTGATGACACCTGTCTGAATCTTCTTGGACACCTGACTGGTCAGAAGCTGGGGCAGGACTTTTTTATCCTCTAAAACTCCTTCTATATCTGTCATCAGGATCAGCTTCTCTGCCTGCAAGCTGCTGGCAACTGCCGCAGCTAGATAGTCCGCATTGATATTTAAGAGCTCACCAGCATCATTTTCCCCCAGCGAAGCCAGCACTGGGACCATGTCCGCAGCCAGCAGCTGCTCTAGATAGGCAGTTTGAATCGCCTTCACCTGACCGACATAGCCATAGAGCTCTTTATCGATAAAATCTGCCGAAACTGTCTTTCCCAAATGTGAAACCAACTGAAGGCTTTCAATATCTGACTCGTTCAGTTCTTGTGTCAGTGTCCGGCCAACTTGATCAAGCAAGGCCTGCTCAATGATAGGCAAGTCAGACTTGGCTGTTACCCGCAACCCCTTAACCTTGCGAGTAGTTAGCTGGCGTTCTTTCATGAGTTGGTTAATGACCAGACCGCCCCCATGAACGACCACGATTTTCTTACCAGCTGCTATCCACGCTTGCATTTGCTTGATAAACTTAGTAGACAGCTTTTGCGCAGCAACACCGCCTATTTTTATAACAATCACATCTTTCATTGCATTTCTCCTTAGGTTCTATAGAGGGCATTGATTTTCACATAATCATAGGATAGATCGCAGCCCCAGGCCTGAGCTTCAGCGTCCCCATCGTGTAGGTCAATCGTCAAGGTCAGTAGCTCCCCAGCCATGGCATCACTAGTCTCCTCGAGGTCAAAAGCCACAGGACTAGAAGCCTGCATAACTGGAATCCCCTCAATCCAAATATCAATGTCATCAACCGAGACATCTGCTCCTGCATAGCCGATAGCTGCTAGGATTCGGCCCCAATTGGGATCTTGACCAAAAATAGCTGTTTTGACCAAGCTAGAGCCAACGACACTCTTAGCAATCATACGCCCGCTCTGTTCATCCTTGGCATGCCGAACATTGACTTCAATCAGCTTGGTCGCTCCCTCGCCATCCTTGGCAATTTTCTTAGCCAAGTCAGCCATAAGATAGCGGAGCATATTAGAAAACTTTTCAAATTCTTCCGTATCTGGCAGAATTTCTTCGTTTTGTCGGCAGCCGTTAGCCATAACAAGCACCATATCATTGGTTGATGTATCTCCATCCACCGTAATTTGGTTGAAAGTCGTTTCCACATGCTGACTGAGAGCTGCTTGTAGGGTAGCACTAGAAATATTAGCGTCACAGGTGATAAAGGCCAGCATAGTTGCCATATTCGGATGAATCATGCCCGATCCCTTAGCAACTCCCGCCATAGTCACGAGAGCTGAGCCAAACTCTTCTGTGACTACACAGGTCTTGGTACAAGTATCCGTCGTTAAGATAGCCTCAGCAAAATCTTCTGCCTTTCCACTCACCAGAATCCGAGAAAGACCATTTTTCAGAGCATCCATTGGAAGCTGCTCGCCGATGACTCCTGTAGAAGCCAGACCTACCAAATCGGGCTCAATCTTCAGTTTTTGGGCAGTCAATCGCTGCATCTCATAGGCGGTGTCCAATCCCTGCTGGCCTGTACAGGAATTGGCAACACCAGAATTAACCACTATTGCCTGCAATTTCTGGCTCTTTTGAATCGACGCTTTGGTCACTAGAAGCGGAGCAGCAATGACCTTATTGGTCGTATAGACTCCTGCCACACTGGCCGGCACTTCTGAGACAATCCAGCCAAAATCCAACTTCTTTTTCTTAAAGCCAGCGTGTAAACCGTCAGCCGAAAAGCCTAGCGGACTGGCAATCGTTCCATCAATAATCTTCATATCTAACCCTTTCTCATCTAGACATAGGACGGTTGACTGAGCAGGCCATCTGTTTCAGGAAAGCCCAGCATCAGATTCATATTTTGAACTGCTTGACCAGCAGCCCCTTTGATCAGATTATCCAGCACGGCCACGACAGTTAAAATATTTGTCACAGGATTATAGTCAAAACCAATATCTGTATAATTAGTACCGACAACCTGGTGCAAATTCGGCAGAGCTGCTTGAATACGGACAAACGGCTTATCCTGATAGCATTCCTGGTAAATAGCAGCCAGCTCTTCTCGAGTCAAAGGTTCTTTCAACTTGCAATAAACTGTCGCCACGATACCACGATTGAGCGGAATGAGGGATGTTGAAAACTGAATCTGCTGCAATTTCTCATCAAAAAGCTGCAACTGCTGCACAATCTCCGGAATATGCTGATGTTGATTTAACTTGTAAGTCACATAGTTGTCGTGCACATGGACAAAATGGCTGGATGCAGCTGGATTTTTCCCCGCACCTGTCAAGCCACTCTTGGCATCAACAATAATGGAGCCCGACTCAATAGCTTGAGCCTGCAGCAAGGGAATCAAAGCCAACTCTGTAGCCGTCGCATAGCAGCCGGGATTGGCAATAAATCGCTCCCCTCTGACATCTGTAAATTCAGACAGTCCATAAATAAACGCTTTTTGAACATGGCCTTCAGCTGGCTCTTTCTGATACCATTTTTTATAAATATTCCCTGGCAAACGATGATCACCAGAAAGGTCAATAACTGGAAATCCTGCTTCCACAAAGTCTTTTGACAAATCTTTAGCCACTCCGCTTGACGTTGCAAAGAAAACAAGATCTGCTCGTCGCATTATTTCCTGACTGTCGAAAGCTTCTATTTTCAGGTCGCAAATCCCCTTCAAATGAGGATAAAGCTCTGACACAGGAGCCTCCATATCTTGGCTGGCATGAAGGGAAACGACTTCTGCCTGCGGATGCTGCAGTAAAATACGGAGGAGTTCCATTCCTGAGTAACCAGTAATTCCTACAATCGAAATTCGCATATTTTTAAAATACCTCCGTATAAATATGCGTTTTATTTTACTCGCATCTTTTTCCTTTGTCAAGTATTTTCTGTATTTTTATGCAATATTTTTGAAAATATCATTATTTATTCTAAAACAATTCATAATTTATTGCCGAAAAACGACTTATTGACTTTTCATACAGAGAAGTAAGAGAGCTGAGAGCACAGAAAAAGGTCTGCCCAAAGAGCAGACCTTTTCATCTATCTGTTATCTCATATTACAACTTCTCAGCAACTGCTGCTAGCAGGGCTGGGATAGCTGATTGCTTGCTGCCGCCTGCCATAGCCATATCTGGCTTACCGCCGCCTCGACCATCTACAATTGGTGCCAATTCCTTAATCAGATTACCAGCATGGACGTCCTTAGTCTTGCTGGCTGCAAGGACATTGACCTTGTCACCAATTGCTGCGACCAGTACGAGAACATCTGAATAGTCCTTCTGCTTCCATGTGTCCGCAAAGGTACGCAGGGCACCTGCATCAGAAACAGAGACTTGACTAGCGATGAAGCTATGTCCATTTGCCTCTTGAACATTCTTGAAGACTTCACCAGAGGCCGCTGCTGCTGCCTTTTCCTTGAGTTCCGCATTTTCTTTTTGGAGTTGACGAAGCTGCTCCTGCAGTGCTTCAACCTTGTGAGGCACCTCTTTGATTTGCGGTGCCTTGAGGGTCGCTGCAATAGCCTTAAGCGCCTCTTCTTCCTCACGGTAGGCTTCAAAAGCTTCCTTGCTGGTAACTGCCAAGATACGGCGAGTTCCAGATCCGATACCTTCTTCTTTGACAATCTTGAAAATACCGATTTCAGAAGTGTTGCCCACGTGAGTTCCTCCGCAAAGCTCGACAGAGTAGTCGCCGATGGTTACGACGCGAACTTCTTTACCATATTTTTCACCAAAGAGCGCCATGGCACCCATTTCCTTAGCCGTGTCAATATCTGTCTCTACTGTCTCAATGGCAAGGGCTTCCCAGATTTTCTCATTGACTTCTTGCTCGATAGCGCGCAGCTCCTCTGCTGTCACCGCTTGGAAATGCGTAAAGTCAAAGCGCAGGAATTCTACTTCGTTCAGAGAGCCTGCTTGGGTTGCATGATTACCAAGAACATTATGCAAAGCTGCATGCAAGAGGTGAGTCGCCGTGTGGTTTTTCATCACACGGTGGCGGCGGCTGTGGTCAATTTCCAGTTTATAGCTTTGACCCAAAGTCAGAGGAGCTAAGACTTCCACAGTATGCAGAGGCTGACCATTAGGAGCCTTTTGCACATCTGTCACTTGCGCTACCAGATTACCAGCCGCATCAAAGATTTGACCGTGGTCGGCCACCTGACCACCCATTTCAGCGTAGAATGGCGTTTCTGCAAAGATGAGGGCAGCCGTGCCTGTCTCAACAGACTCCACTGCTGCATCATCTGCTACAATAGCAAGAAGTTCAGCTGTCAGCTCTTCTTTTTCGTAGTTAAAGGCACTTTCTACGGTGATGGCCTGCAGGGTTTCATTTTGCATGCCCATTGAGCCGCCCTTGACGACAGACGCACGCGCCCGATTCTGCTGCTCTTTCATAGCTGCTTCAAAGCCAGCACGGTCCACAGTCATGCCTGCTTCTTCAGCGATTTCCTCAGTCAACTCCAGTGGGAAGCCATAAGTATCGTAGAGTTTGAAAGCATCTTGACCAGAGATGATTGTTTGACCTTTTTCTTTCAGATCTGCTACGATGCCTTGGGCAAAATGCTGACCAGAGTGCAGAGTACGAGCAAAAGATTCTTCCTCACTCTTGATAATCTTTTCGATAAAGCCTTTCTTTTCAAGGACTTCTGGATAGTAGCTTTCCATAATCTTGCCCACAGTTGGTACAAGCTTGTAAAGGAAAGGCTCATTGATACCCAGCTTTTGGCCATGCATTGAAGCACGACGAAGCAGACGACGAAGGACATAGCCGCGACCTTCATTTCCAGGAAGAGCGCCATCACCAATGGCAAAGGAGAGCGAGCGGATATGGTCTGCGATAACCTTGAAACTCATATTGTCGCCATCTTGGTCATAGACCTTGCCGGACAGTTTCTCTACTTCACGAATGATTGGCATAAAGAGGTCGGTCTCGAAGTTAGTCTTAGCCCCTTGGATAACAGCGACCAAACGCTCCAAACCTGCGCCCGTATCAATGTTCTTATGTGGCAATTCCTTGTACTCGCTACGCGGTACAGCAGGGTCAGCGTTGAATTGTGACAAGACAATATTCCAGATTTCGATATAACGGTCGTTTTCAATATCTTCTTCTAAGAGACGGACCCCGATATTTTCTGGATCAAAAGCCTCACCTCGGTCAAAGAAAATCTCTGTATCTGGTCCAGAAGGTCCCGCACCGATTTCCCAGAAATTATCCTCAATAGGAATCAAATGACTAGGCTCAACGCCCATAGCAATCCAGCGGTTGTAAGAGTCCTTGTCATCTGGATAGTAGGTCATGTAAAGCTTGTCTTTGGGGAAGTCAAACCAATCAGGACTAGTCAAAAGCTCATAAGCCCACTCAATCGCTTCATCACGGAAATAATCGCCGATAGAGAAATTGCCCAGCATTTCAAACATGGTATGGTGGCGGGCAGTCTTTCCGACATTTTCAATATCGTTGGTCCGAATGGCCTTTTGAGCATTGGTAATCCGAGGATTTTCTGGAATGATGGTTCCATCAAAGTATTTCTTGAGGGTTGCTACACCAGAGTTAATCCAGAGCAAGGTTGGATCGTTGACCGGCACCAAGCTGACAGATGGTTCTACTGCATGACCTTTAGTTGCCCAAAAATCCAACCACATTTGACGAACCTGAGCACTTGACATTTGTTTCATTTGTTTTTTCTCCTTAAATTTTCTCTAAAAAATTGCATTATGAGGACGAGCTTTCCAGCATTTCGACATAATCAATAGCGACACAGAGGGAAATCACTAAATCTGAATAAGTCTCCTCATAAATATGAACCTGATAAGTAGAAGTCAGATGAAAGAGCTCCTTGGTAATCTCTGCAACGACTTGATTGCTGTCATCCAGCAGACGAAAATTTAAATCCCAGATATTCCCTTCAACCCGCAGACCCAGATTGTCAAATTTATACTTATCACGCAAAATAGTGAATTTCTGACGGATATAAAAGCTATGCCCGCTGCTGAGTTTGATTTCAAACTGGGGCAGGAAGGTTAGAACGGTCTTGGTAATCTGACTGACGATTTGACCCTGACTATCATAGATAGTAAAAGTCTTAGGAATCTGGAAGAACGAGCCTTCCACTTGGTAATCCACATTTCCTCGATCGTCCTTGATATCAAAGCGTTCGCCGCCTAAGCGAAATTTCTGTTTGACAAGATAGGTTTTCATGGTGTCACCTCCACAGTCAACATAAAAGACAAGTTCCTTGTCCGAAGGGCGAAAAACCGCGGTACCACCTTCATTCAATGAACTTGTCATTCTCATTTCGTATTCTATTTTGCTAGATGAGTAGCATGATTTCCCGTCTCAGATGGCTCGCAGCACCGCCAATTCTCTGAACTAAGAACTTGAAAAATCAATTCTCACCAGTCTTATTATACTTGCTTATTGTCTTTTCGTCAACCTTATTCTGCGGCTGATGATGAAGCTTCTGCCGAACTGCTTTCAGCTGCTGAGCTGGACTCAGAAGTCTTTGAGCTGCTGGCAGCACTTGATGAAGAAGTTGAAGAGCCTGTCGTTTCAATATACTGAGCAAAGACAGATTGGAAAGCACTGTCCTTAACCTTGATGTTGGCATCTTTCAGCTCTTTAGCTACAACGCTTTGGATAAAGCTAGTATCTTTTTCTTTTTGCGCAATGATAATCTTTTTCAGTTTATCTTTGTAGTCTTTCCAGTTAGAAGATTTCTCTGACTTCTTGACCAGCTTAACAATATAGTAGCTTGCTGAGTACTGTGAATCTGGCACAGTCACAAGGTCTGAAACGCCATTTTCTTCCAAAGCAAAGGCAGCTTTTTTGACAGCATCTGGAACATCGGCAGAACCAGAGTCAAACTTGATTTCTCCGCCTTTTTCCTTAGTGGCAGCATCGGTAGAGTTCTCTTTAGCGATTTGACTGAAGTCTGCTCCTTCTGCTTTAGCTTTTTCAAGAACTTCCTTACCTTTGTCTTCGCTGTCAACCTTGATGATTTGAGCTGTTACTTCTGGCGTGTAGTTTTCAAAGGCAGCCTTGTAATTTTCGTCAGTCAGCTCTTTTTCAGCAGCCTTCTTAACGGCATACTCTACCAGCATATTGGTGCGGATTTGCTCCTTGTAGGCATCTTCAGTCAAGCCATTTTGAGCCAAGACTTGAGCAAAAGCTGTACCGTAAGCAGTTTTAGACTTTTCAAAAGCTTCCTTAACGTCCTTGTCTTTAACGTCTTTGCCGTATTTTTCTTCAAAGATATCTTTGATAGTCATCTGCAGCAAGACCTGCTGAGCTGCACCATTGGTCTTCACTTGATCGTAAAATTCATTGACAGTAATCGTATTTCCTTTCATGGTCACGATGTCCTTGCCTTCTGAGTTAGAACATGCTGCTAATACAGCGACTGACAAGAGTGTCACAGCTCCTGCAAATATTTTTTTCTTCATTTTATATTGACTCCTTATTCTTAAAAGTTCATGTTTTCTATTGTAGCACAAATTTGAATTGATATCTTAAATTTTACTAAAAATTTTTGGAAATTAGGAAAAAAATCAGAGATGTCATTTTTTTCTAATCATAAGCAGCCCATCTCCCAAGGGAAGCAGACTCGCAGTTAAATCTGGACTGTCCAAAGTTGCGTCAAACAGGCTGTGCAAGCCACGGTAAATAGCTCGTTGACCACGCTTAATTTCCTCAAAAGGCTTGGCAACATCGCCACCTTGAAAGACATCGTCAATGAGAACCAGACCACCAGGATTAAGGCGCTTGAGGACTTGGGGCAGAAAGACCACATACTTGGACTTGGCAGAGTCCATAAAGATAAGGTCATAGGAATCCTCTAGTGTCTCAAGCACATCCACCGCATCGCCTTCCAGCAGAGTGATCTGCTGACGGCTGTCATATTTGGCAAAATTAGCCTTGGCCAACTCAATCATCTCTGGATTGCGGTCAATAGTCGTAATCTGAGCCTGAGGAGCATGTTCAGCCATCAAAAGAGCCGAAAAACCAATAGCAGTACCGATTTCTAAAATCTTCTCAGGCTGCAGGCTTTCGAGTATCAGGCGGAAGTAAGCCACTGTCTCATGGGGAATCACGGGCACATTTTCAGCTCTGGCAAAATCCTCTAGCTCCTTGAGTCCACCAGTGACCGGCTGGAGACGCTGTCTTATAAAGTCTACAATTTCTTCTTTGACCACTGGCCGGCGCATATTGGGATTAGAATTTTGATTATAAGTCTCGACCATCTTATGCCAGTCCCAACTTTTCTACCAAGGCTTCAAATTCATCCAGACGACGCTCAAAGACAGCAAAAGCAGCATTTAGGTAGTCTTCTTTTTCCATATCCACACCTGCTTTCTTGATGACATTGAGTGGATAGTCAGAGTTCCCAGCTTTGAGATAATCTAGATACTTGTCCTTGTCTTCCTGAGTGCCATGGACAATCTTTTCAGCCAAGGCAGAAGCCGCCGAAAATCCTGTCGAATATTGGAAAACATAGTAATCGTAGTAGAAATGAGGTATGCGTGCCCACTCATACTGAATCTGTGGATTGTCTTCTTTTTTCAGACCGTAGTATTTCTCATTCAAGTCAGCATAGAGCTCATTGAGAAATTCGCTGGTCAAAACTTGACCTTCCTGGTCAGCCTTGTGGATAGCATGCTCAAACTCAGCAAACTGGGTTTGACGGAAGACTGTACCTCTAAAGCCATCCAAGAAGTGATTGAGGATAGCAAAGCGGGTAGCGTCGTCTTCTACTTCTTCCAAGAGCTTCTCTGTTAGGATGTTTTCATTGGTCGTTGAAGCAATCTCAGCTAGAAAGATAGAGTAGTCTCCATAGACATAAGGCTGGGTCTCACGAGTATAGCTGGAGTGCATACTGTGGCCTGTCTCGTGAACCAAGGTAAAGAGATTATCCAGCGTGTCCTGCCAGTTGAGCAACATAAAGGCATTGGTATCATAAGAACCGCCTGAGTATGCCCCTGAGCGCTTGCCTTGATTCTCATGAACATCAATCCAGCGCTCTGAAAAAGCTGTCTTGACTCGGCTCAAATAATCCTCACCCAGAATAGCCAGAACTTCCTCAGACTTAGCCAAGGCTTCCTTATAAGTGAACTTGTAGTCTGTCTCTGATAAAGGTGTGTACATATCATACATCTTCAAATCAGAAATGCCTAAAATCTTCGCTCGCAAAGCGATATAACGCTGCAAAAGAGGCAAATGCTTATTGACAGCTGAAACTAAGCTGTCATAGACACTTTCTGGAATAAAGTCCGCTGATAAAGACGCTTCACGGGCAGATGAAAACTTGCGGACTTTCGCATTGTAATTGTGAACCTTGACATTGGTCTGCAGAGTCTTAGCATAGGTATGCTGGTACTGCTCGTAGACGCTGTAAAGAGCCTCGTAGGCTTCCTTACGGACCTCTCGGTTCTTAGACTCGACCAAAGTGATATAGTTACCGTGGCTGAGCTGAACTTCATTTCCATCTTCGTCATGCACCATCGGAAAGACGATATCTGCATTATCCAAAATAGAAAAGGTTTCGCCCGCTGCACCAAAAATTTCACCAGCACCGGCCAATAGCTCCTCTTCACGCTGAGTCAGGATGTGAGCCTTCTTTTTCAAAAGCTTATCAAAATAATGCTGATACAGCTGCAGGGCTGGCTGCTCAGACAAGAAAGCTTGGTACTGCTCTTCTGTAATCGCCATAAATTCGGGCTCGTAGAAGGCAAAGCTTTGACCAAAATCGCTGTAAAGGGTCATGCCTTTAGCCTGATACTCTTGGTACTTAGCCACACGTGTATCCTGGTCATTCTTCATGTGAGCATAAGAATAAAGCTTTTCAATACGACGCATCAAGTCTAACTGTACTTCAGTCGTTGTTAAGAGACTATCCGCTGAATCCAGCAAATGTCCAGCTAGATTAGCTGCTTTCTTCACTTCTTCTGAAACCTGAGCCAACTCCGCTTCAAAGGCTTCATCTGTTGGGAAAATAGTACTCAAATCCCAAGTATATTTTTCTTCAATTTCATTTCTTTGTTTTGCCATAAAAAAATCCTCCGACTCCCCTATTCTATCACAAAATTCCACTTTTTATAAAACTCAAGTACCAAAATCTCTTAGTAGCTATGCAGACTTACTTAGTTTTAAAAAAACTCTTTGAACCTAATTCCTGACCAAACAAAAATTAGATTCCAAAGAGTTCATTGCTAAATTTCTTCAAATTTCGTACTGCTGTTGTCTATAACGCTTACAACTTTTTTAGAAAATTGCCCTTTCATCGAGCTATCTATCTGATCTGCAGCTACTTTCACACTCTCCTGAACAGTCTTTGCGACATCGGTAAAAAGAGTATCATAATTGCTTTGAAGACTGCTTTTTTGAGCTAACAAAAGAGGAGCTAGAACATTCGTTATAATTTGCTTTTCTATTGCTTTTCTAATTTCTGCCAAATCAGATGTTTTAGATGGTGAAAAGTAACTTTTTACTGGTGTTGAAGCTATTTCTGATATAAACATAGACTTTTTCCTTTCCTCTACTCTAAACAGCAGATTTATTTAGAATCACGAAGATGAGAATAGCTATCTTAAATTTCCCATTCTAAACGGCGTCTCTGCTTAGAGAATGTTTCCAAAACTTTCTCATCTTTTAGATCAAGATTTTTCAGTTCCTCGCTGCTAGCCTCTTCCGCCAACATATCATAGGATTCTATATACTGATTTAGAGCTTGCCATTCGATACTAGTGTCCCTTTCTTGTTTCCGTAAAATAGCAGTCGCCATTTCATACTCTTCTTGTAGCATGACGGAAAAAGCTTTTTTCTTAGATAGGATGACATCTCGTTCTTTATCAATCTTCAAGCGTTCCCGCTGAAGTTCTGAGTAAAGCTCCTCCAACTCTTTTTCTTTTTTAGCTATATCCTGCTTCATCGATTGATTTGGTTCCATTGCTCAAAATCTCCTGCTAATGTCTGATCTTTAGCCAGCAGCTGCTCAATTCCAGCTTCAATCTGACCTTGCAAAACTTCAAAGATAGTTAGAAGCATCTGAAATTTAGACAATCGACTTTCAAAGTGCTCTTGTAAAGATCCGACCAATGATTGATAATCTGCACCTCCAGCCTGATAGGCTGCAGTCACCTCATCTGGACTAAGACTGAAGCCCTGAGGAACCTTTCCCAACTGCTCTGCTAGCTTTTCCGCTTCGCTAACAACCTGATCTCTAGCCTGCTGCAACGTGTCATAGCCTAGTTTGGTTACATTTACTAAATTTTGAACAGTTGCCTGGGCTTGAACACTGTCCAGATAAATCTTTTCATTACTGCTAAATCCACCCTTAGACAGATACTTCTTCATATTCTGGTAAGGAATCATATTGGCTTTGATGGTATCCTTGATAGTCGTCTTTCCTGTCCCATCCATAAGCACAAAATTTTTATTTTTATCGTAGATATAGCCCTCCATCATATGCTGAGCACCTATTTCCTTTTCGACAGTCGCAATATGATGTACAATACCAGCAGCATTTTCACTGCCAGATAAGCTGTAGCCTAAGCTGACGATATCCTTATGGTCGATATGATTAAAGATCTTATACTTAGCGCTATCCAGTCGTGCCTGCTGTTCCTTGGGCAAGAGAGGATAGATATTAGGGCCATTGTAGATATGGACTGTGCCAATATGGCGCATCTCCTCCTCTGTCAGGGTGGATAGAGCATACTGGATATCCATAGAACCCAAAGAGTGTCCGTAAAGATCAATCTTGGCATTCGGATACTTACGAATGGTTTCCTTAAGATGCTTAGCCGCATCCTTAAACTGAGCCGGAGGAAACTCTTGTGTCTTTTTGAGATAACTAGCAGCTACCAAAATATTCGGTGCAGCAATTCCTGTCGTGAAAGTTCCGCCAGAAACACCTGCAAGATTTGATATAACATTCTTCCTCAGCTCATTGAAAGGATTTTTATTGAAAGAATTAAGGCTCTGCTTCACAGCTTGACCAGCTTCTTTATTAAAGAATCCTACTACATTTCCTATGTTATTACTTACATCTCGATCTGCCTTATCTAATTCTTCTCGGCTTTTTTGAGTAATCATATTTTTTGAATGACGATAAACAAAAGGGGTAGCATATTCTACTGCACCTACAGGTCCCAGACGGTGAGATGCCGTCACAAAGTCTGTTGGCAGCCAATCCGTAACTGTATCGTGGAGCAACTTAGGAGTGTGCGTCTTGGTCTGAGAGCCCTGCATCATGACTGTCACATCCTGCACCTGAGCACGCTCAGCATCCGAAGCTGAGTAGGGAACAGCACCACGCAAACTCCCATTAGAGTCTTTGATTTCAGCTTCTGTTAAGCCACTTTCTTTATTCGTTAGCACATAGACCTGCTCTTCATGACCATTTACATTATCGTAAATTTGGGAGACGGTTCCAACATAGGTTTCGTCACTTAGTTCAATTTCTTGATTAACACGTTTTATCTCATATTCTTGTAAGGCAATTTTTACTTTCTGTTTATCACTAAATGATTCATCATATGTCATATTATTCTCCTCTCAATTTCTTTGCGAGTTCACCAGAAATTACGTATCCAGAATACTCCATCTGTCCATTAGAATCTTCCGTTAATGTTGTTGTAATTGTCAAGTCAGGATCATCGTTGATTATAAGCTCAACAATTAAACCTCCCATGGGATTATACTCAAGATTTTTTTCGTTTATTGTATATTTTTTGATTATTCCCTTTTCTGTCAATGCTTCAGGATCTTTCTTCTTTAACATTTGCTTAATCAATCTCTTAGATTTTTTACTCTCCGCAATCTGAATCATTTCTTCTTTTTCTGACCGACTGTTTACCATACTGCACCCTCCTAAAAACATAGCTGAACTGAGCGTGATGATACTCAAAAAGATTACAAAAATTTTCTTCATGGTGGCTCCTTTCGCTTCTCATCTTTGCTAAAGCTGGATCCTTAGCAAAAATGGGAAACTAGATTTAGATTAATGTTTTATATTGATTATTATACTATTTTCCCAAAGAATATGAAAGCGGAATCATCAAAGATTCATAAATATAAAATGCTTTATCATAGCGCAATCATTGCTAGGAAGTTATGAAGAAAAAGTCTTATTCTTCATTGCTATTTACATTTTCTTCATCCATTAGTTCTATAAGCTTCGGTGACCACACAGTCCCATCTCTGTGAAATTTCCCATTTTCGTCCTCTGTAATGACATATCCTAGTGTTACTTCCTCGTCACCATTAATGATTAAATCAAACATTAATCCTCCCATTGGGTTATAATCTAACTTATCCTTTTGAATTTCATAGGATTTAATCTTTCCTTCTGGTGTCAAAGCTTTAGAATCTAAACCTTTGAGAAAATTTTCCAAGGCTTTCTTCATCTTTTTACTTTCTGCAATCTGAATCATTTCTTCTTTTTCCGACCGACTGCTTGTCGTACTGCAACCTCCTAAAAACATAGCCGAACTTAGCGTGATGATAGTCAGAAAGATGACAAAAATTTTCTTCATGACAGCTCCTTTCGTTTCTCATCTTTGCTAAAGCTAGCTGAATTAGCACGATTTAGAATTTTTAACTATCTAACTTATTACTTTATTATATTATACAGGATTCTCAAATATTCTAAAACTGAAAGGATAACTAAAAGTTTATGGTTTCATCAATGGGAAACTAACGATACTTAGCAATTTTCTCTTATCATCTCATAAAAAGCCGGTGAATAAACAATTTGCAGATTTTTTTGCTGCAGATTGGCGTAATAGTTCTCAAACTGCTGGTAATAGTCAGTCAGGTCAGTAGTTATCTGACAGAAGGAGGCAGCTTGTATTGGTCGAATCTGTGGATAGAAATCCTCTGCATTCTTAGTCAAGAGATTATCGCCATTCTGGTAGAGCTGGGCCTGCAGCCGCATCCATCTAGGCTGCTGGTAATAAAGCTGACGGCGGATATAATTGCAGATGTGCGGATCTTGCTGGGTCAGAAAGCTGTTCATCTCCTGCTTTTGAAAGGGCAAACGCAAAATATCCAAAAGCTGGCCGCGACCAAAGGGAAAGTTCTTGGTCTTGTGCTGGACTTTTCCATGCAGATCTTCGTGAATCAGGTATTTGAGACGCAGAACTCGCTTTTCTTGATCCAGCTCCCAAAGATGAAAGCCCATATTTTTACTAAAATAGAGAAAATCCTTTTGTAGACGGCTTAGGGAATCCTTGAGCCAAAGTTTTCGCCCCAAGAGCCAGAGAACCTGATAGCCATGCTGGCGGTAAGAAAACGTCCGTTCCTGCAGCCGTTCTATACTTAGAGGACTGCACTGAACTTCAAGAGCTAGTTTTTTATCAACTAGCAAATCAGCAATCTGCTGCAGAGCAGGCAAAAAAGCCTCCACCTCCACCTCAACTTCTTCTGTCTGGGCAGCCCAGCGAAAAAGCTCTGCCTTAAGGTTGAGGTGCTCAGCACTCTCATTTTCCCTATCAAAACGACACTCTTCTAGCGAAACATGCGCAAAGTGCGGCTGCATAACCTTCCCTTTTTTAAAACGGACTGCCCCTGAACAAGCGGGGCAGACGTAATCAGCCCCCTTCTCAATCTTCTCCTCCAGAGCATTACACAAAAGCCCCTTATGATTTCGCGCCACAAACATATCCTAACCCCCTCTAAAATTTCTCTCATTTACTAAAATATTCGCAAAAGAAAAGAGAAACCTCAAAGGAGATTTCTCTTTGTAATTGATAAGATGACATTAGCTAATAGCTGACTCTGCAGCCATTTCCATCTCTTCCTTATGAAGCTTAGTGTCATACATCCGGATGAATGGATACCAGATGACGAAAGCTGCTACAGCACAGATGATTGCAACGATAAATGCTCCTAAACTTCCGCCTGAACCCACATAGGCTCCTAAACCAATAGGAGTTGGCCATGGTGTTTGGGCAATAGCTTTACCAGCAATACCAAGTTGAACAGCCCAGTAGCCAATAGAGGCCGATACAACTGGTGCTAAAATAAATGGAATCGTTAAGATTGGATTATAAACAATTGGAAGACCAAAGATAATTGGCTCATTTATATTAAAGATGGCAGGCCCCATTGATGCTTTCCCAAGCATACGAAGCTGCTCTGATTTAGCCCGGAAAGCAATATAAATACATAGAAGTAAAGTTGCCCCAGAACCACCAATAGTTACATAGGAGTTCGTAAATTCACCAGCGTAAGCAATGAATTTTCCGTCAACATTTTGCGCCATGTTAGCCAGAAGTATTGGATTTACCAGTCCCATTACAATGTTGGCACCATGGATACCAACAATCCAAAGTGCGTGCACTAAAAGGTAAATGATAACAATGCCAAACCAAGTATTTGTAATATGAGTTACAAAAGCAAAAGGAACCGCAATGACTTTATAAATATCAGTACCAAACATAATAAAGATACCGTTTATGAAAAGTACCACAAATGCAATCAAAAAACCAGGAATCAATGCTGTAAACGAACGAGAAACCCCTTCTGGAACAGCTTCAGGCATTTTTATAACCCAGTTCTTTTTCACACAAAGCTTGTAAAGCTGCACAGCCAAAATAGACATCAAAATAGCTGTAAACATACCTGATGTAGAAAGTCGAGTCAGACTATCTCCACCAACAGTCCATCCATTAATTGTTGACTCGCCAGTCACCGCTGAAATAGCGCCTTTAGAAAAAGCTAATTCTGGTATGGTTAAGAAATAAGCAAATACTGCCAAAAGTCCACCATTGAGAGGATTGAGATTCAAACCTTCCTCTTCTACATATATCTTTGTATATTCATAACCGATTACTACTGCAAAGTAGAGAGACAAAATCCCCATTGTACACTTATAGGCTAACAAGTATAAGGCTTGAATTTTATCAAAAGAATTGGCCCATAAATCAATTATAAATTGTATATTAAAGGCTTGCGGAATAACGCTTAGAACCAAGAAGGCTGATCCTACAATGGTAAAGGGAATACTGGCCATGCCAGCAGCCACAATAGCACGAACAGGACGCCAAGTCGAAACCTTGCCCATAGGTCCCATAAGATATTTTTCTAAAAATGCAAACATTTTATCCATTACATTTCTCCTCTGATATTGATAGACTGAGTATTTTTTCTTACTACTGAAGGCTGGCCATATACTTTTGAATGCGTTGGTACTGTTTATCAGCCCTGTGACTAATACGATTCAATTTAACAAGCATTAAAAGGTTTAAAAGGATGCCAACTGAAAGAATCAAAATTAAAAAGACTTGCGTTGCTGAGCTGGCTGTAAAGAAAGGGTATAGCAATGAAAATCTATTCAAAAGAACCAGCAAAATAAGCAGCACATTTAGTGAAAGAGAGATACCATAAAAAAGTTTAGTTAATTTTGCCTCTCTTTGATTTATAGTGTACATTCGCGTCTGCTCCCACATAGCTAGAGCTGCAAAGAGAGCAACTGCCATCGGCAGCATCATAGCCAATCTGGCATTTGAAAGATGGAGCATCAAGGTCCAGTAAAGATTGACAAAAAAGAAAGCAGCTGTCGCATACCGAACGGAAAAGTACCGAGTATAGTACATGGTTTTTAAAGCTGATTCTTTCCTCCTTGCTTCTAATTCTTGTTTTTCCTTATCCGTCATCTTCTTCTCCTAGCTGTTGTTCTCTTCTACCTTGCGGTAGAGGTTGAGCATTTCAAGTGCAACTTCGCGCAGGGTCATGGTGGTCATGAGATGATCCTGAGCATGCACCATGATGATTTCAATACTAATTTCAATTCCGCTAGCATAGTCCTGTAAGAGCTTAGTCTGGGCATGATGAGCTTCCAGCAGAGATTCATTGGAGGTTTCCAGCTTTTCTGCTGCTGCATCATAGCGACCTTCACGCATATCAGCAAAGGATTCATGAACAATGGTGCGGGCTGTCCCGCTGTGAAGAATAATTTCAAAAGCGGCAACTTGTAACTCTTCTTGGTTCATAGATTCTTTCCTTTCTTGAAATCTTGCTAGTCTCAGCAGTTTATATCAGAAAAAACTGCTCAGATTTTTATTTGATACTTAAGAATATTTGTTTAAATTCTTCAAAGGTCTGGCAGGCTCGTATCTGCTGCTGCAGGTCTGGCTCTTCCAGCAAATCAACAATTTTAGAAGTCAACCTGTCCATCCCTTCATTGTCATAGATGGATGGCGAAGCTAGAAAAATCAAACTAATCTCAGGATAATCTTCAGACCAGTTCAGGCCTGACTGGACGATTGCCAGTCCAATCCTGTGCTTCTTGGCGCAAGGCTTAATCGGGTGAGGCACAGCGATAGTATCCGAAAAGACAACGGAACTCATGCGCTCGCGCTGCTCCATCAAGCTGCGCATTTGAGCTAGGAATTCTTCCTCTTCTCCAACTGCCATTTTCTCCAAAAGCTCTCTCAAAGCTTCTTCCTTATCAGCTTGATCCAATACTATAAAGCACTCCGGCGAGAAATAATCGTCAAAGACTGCTTCCAAGTCTGACACTTCTTCGGAGCCCTTAATATCCATCCGACAGCTTTTCGTAGTCTTCAAATTTGCCATCTTCTGCTTTATTTCCTTAATTTCCTCGGGTTTGAGGAAAATACTAACCGTAAAGACAGGCAGTGTAAAGACCAGATTGGACAAGTCGATTGAAGAGATGATAAAGTCAATATTCTTGAGACGTTCATCATTGAGCTCATAGTAACCAATCACATCTACGATGTGAACAAGATTTCCCAACTCATGGTCAATCCTATTTTTCAGCATCTGAGCTGAACCATAACCAGTTGCACAGATGACGAGAATGTTGAACTTCTGCTTCTCCTTATGTCGCTCCATAGCAGCCATAAAATGCAGAGCAACATAAGCAACCTCATCATCTGGCAACTCCTCGTCACCAAACAAGGACATGGCCGCCAGAAGGTCCCGTGTCATAGCCAGCACAGGTGCATATTGCTGCTGAATATCTGCTAACAAGGGATTATCCATTCTGACATGATTTTTCAGGCGGATAAGCAAGGTAGAGAGATGGGTGACCAGACCTTCCACCAGCTGAAAGTCGGACTGAAAGGCATAATCACGAAGACCTTCCTCTTCTTCCAGTGCTCTTGAAAGCTGAGCACGCAGCTGCTCTACTATGTCCCCTTTTTCCTGCTTGTCTAGCTTCAAACCAGCCTTGGAAATCAAATGCAGGGTGATATAATCCACTTCTTCTTTGGGAAATTCTAAACCTGTTGCCAGATGAATCCGATCCAAAATTCGCTGCGCGATCCGACTTTCTGCACTATAGTCTTTTAGATTGCAGCCGTCCAGCTGGCTAATTTGAAAACCTTCACCGATGCGCTTAAGGGACAGCGCGATATGGATGACCAGATTTTGAATAACAAAGTCCGACACTCTCAGCTGGCCTTCACGGCACTCGTCCAACACGATAATAGTCAATTCTTCCAGACTAATCGGCCGGCCAGAAATCTCGATAGCGATATAGTTATGTAAGACATGAAAGAAATTATCATGGAAAAAATAATCCATAATAAAGCGGCGGATATTACGCTCGCTGCCTTTGACATAGACACCGCGCTTGGCCTTGCTTTCAATTTGCAAATCGTACTTGGCCAAATCCTGCCGAATCTTCTTGAAATCCGAAGATAAAGTCGAGCGACTGACAAAGAGTTGACTGACTAAATCATCAAAATAAACTTCTTCTTGCTCAAACAAGAGCTTGTTCAAGATATAATTGTAGCGATCTTCAATGCCTTCCAAATTAGTCTGCGCAGCTTCCATCAAAACCTCAGCTTTGAGAAATTCCTGATAGATTTCCCTATCACTGATTTTCAACTGGTAACCATAGCCCTGTTTAGCCGTGATGGTCCAACCAGTCTGCTCAGACGTCATAGCCATCAAATTCTTAAGGTAGCTTCTTACTGTACGGTCCGAACAAGATAAGTGGGCAGCCAATTCCTTACTAGTGATGAATTGGTCCCTATTGTCCATCAAATACTGAAGAATGTGTTTTTCCTTTTGATGCAACACACTTCTTCCTCCTTCCGTCTATGATAAGTTACTACCTTTAGTATACTATCAAATATTTTCCTTAATCAACTTGGCCATTTTTTCAATACCCATAGGGATAGGAATATAGGCCTGAGGGGGAATTTGGGCGATGGGCTTGCCAACCTTGGCAGCCGCTTCTTCAAACTGCTTATAGTACATTTTGGTCTGCGGACTGATGAGATAGAGATCAAATTCAGCTGCCGCTATGGCCTTACCGCCTTCTGTCGCGCTGATTGCATCCACTTCGATATCATCGCCCTTGCTTTTAAAAAATTCTGTCGTTTTTTTCGCCATAAGTGAAGATGACATGCCTGCTGCGCAGATAATCAATGCTTTAGCCATAAGAGTTTCTCCTTATAAAATAATTTTATTGACACTTTAATTATAAATGAAAACGCTGTCAAGCTCCATCTTGTTTTTTTCCGTATTGAAACGGAAGTAGTTCCTAAATAGCTTTACTTATATTTTATCTTATGTGCTAAAATAGTGGCTGATAATATCAGTGATATACTGTTGGCCGAAATTAAAGGCAAATCTTGAATTGCTAATCCATGCACCAACCAAAGACCAATACCAACTACTTGCATGAGATACATACCAAGCGCTATGGATTCGGTATCTTTAGTTCTGATGACCTTAATGACCTGGGGCAAAAAGGCGAATGTTGTTAAAACTGCTGCAATACTTCCAATCATTTTTTTCTCCTAATTTTTCCAAAAAAAGAGGGAAAGAAGGTTTACTCCCTCCGCTCCTCTTTCGTTTCAACTGCTACTTAGATAAAGGCATTCATAATTCCTGGGAATTTTGATAAAACACTTACATCCTTCTTTTCCAAACCATAGATTTCCATAATCAATTCGCGAATCTTGGTATCATTGATGTCACTATCTACAACAAAACCATCGTCACTTTTTAGTTTAATGGTCAGGTGTTGAGTAATCTCTGGGTTGTTAGCCAAATCAGGTACAACCACGTTCTTTGAAAACTTAATCGTATACGTAATTCTCTTAGTCATTCTTTTTTACATCTTTTAAATTTTGGTTGAGTCTTATTCCACGGAAGCCCCATTTGATGCAATGACTTCCTTATACCAGTTAAAGGACTTCTTCGGTGAACGTTCATACGTTCCCTTGCCATCGTCATCCTTGTCAACATAGATAAATCCATAGCGTTTGCGCATTTCACCTGTACCTGCTGATACTAGGTCAATACAGCCCCAAGGCGTGTAGCCCATGAGATCCACACCGTCTTCTACTACGGCCTTTTTCATCTCGCGGATATGGGCGCCCAGATAGTCAATCCGGTAATCATCGTGTACCATACCATCTTCTTCCACCTGGTCAATAGCTCCAAAGCCATTTTCCACAATGAAAAGCGGTAGATGATAATGATCGGTAAACCAATTAAGAGCATAGCGCAGGCCTTCTGGGTCAATCTGCCATTCCCATTCAGAAGCCTTGACGAAGTTATTTTTAATCAAATCTTCAGTCTCTATATAGTCGAAGTAAGGGTTATTTTCTCGATGGGAGTCAATAGCAAAGGACATGTAGTAGCTAAAGCCAATATAGTCAATAGTGCCCGCCAGCAAGTCTTCCTGATCCTGCTCGCTAAAGTCCACCTTGATACCCTTTCTTTCCCAGTATTTGAGAATATGCTCAGGATATCGACCAAAGACATGCACATCTGTAAAGTAATAACGCTTCTGCATAGCTTTCATAGCCATCAGAATATCCTTCGGATTACAGGTAGCTGGATAAATAGGGCACATGGCAATCATACAGCCGATTTGGAAGTCAGGATTGATTTCGTG
>ERZ773090.345-NODE-345-length-29056-cov-15.6455_pt1 | contig 29056 bp, 29 predicted proteins | sample MGYA00580579_ERZ773090 | MGnify/ENA primary metagenome ERZ773090 (study PRJEB29015, sample SAMEA2738014) | human oral metagenome | biome: human oral; feature: human-associated habitat; material: dental | place: China | collected 2132 ... | reverse complement strand
TGTCATATACATGCCTCTTTCTAGATTTCTTGCTTTTTATTGTACAAAAGCTGAGCACTTTTGAAAAATAGTTAATTTAGAGAAAAGAATATAGTTTTAAACTATAACTAAAAAGACCAATCTTTGCTTGAATACAATTGTTTCCTCTTCAACTCTCTTTTTGGTAAAATAAAAGAAAAACTTTGTTTACTGGGATATATTTAGACGTAATATAATCCTTTTGAAATAAGATGTAAATGTAGCCGATAATGTTTTACATTATCCAAGCGGAATTACAGAAATGGCAAAAGGATAGTCATACATTATGAAATAAATGGACGATGAGATTTAAATTTGAAATGAATAATTGTTAGAGGTGATAACATGTCAATTAAGATGATTGTGACTGATATGGATGGCACGCTCTTAGATGAAAAAGGAGAATTCGATCGCGACCGGTTGAAAAATATATTGGATGAGCTGGACAAGCGGGAGATGCGGTTTGTGGTGGCAACGGGCAATGAAATTCATCGAATGCGCCTGCTGTTTGGTGATTTATTGGAGCGTGTGACGTTGATTGCCGCAAACGGTGCGCGAATTTTTGATAAAAACGAGATACTGCTGGGCACATGTTGGTCTCCGGACTTGGTGGCACAGGTTTTGTCTTATTTTGAAGGGAGAGAATGCGATGTACACTTAGTTGTTACAGCTGAAAATGGTGCCTTTGTCAAAACGGGGACAACTTTTCCTATGATTGAAAAAGTTATGACAGCAGAAATGGCGCAAGAATTTTATCGAAAGATAAACTTTGTCGAAGCATTGCGCCCGGACGATTTTCCACAAGTCTTGAAAATGAGTATGATGGTAAACGAGCAAGTAGCAGTTCAAGCTACTCGACAGCTCAATCAGGATTTTGAAGGTACCTTAAATGCGGTCACAAGCGGTTATGGAGCGATTGATATTTTACAAAAAGGGATCCATAAAGCTTGGGGATTGAAACAACTGATGCAGAAATGGAAAATTCAAGAGCAGGACATCATGGCCTTTGGAGATAGTGAAAATGACATTGAAATGCTGCAATTAGCAGGGATTTCCTATGCTATGGAGAATGCTGATCCGAGAGTAAAAACAGTTGCCAATCACCTTGCACCAGCCAATACAGAGGCAGGAGTCTTAAAAATATTAGAGAACTATTTGAGCAAAGGAGCGTGTATATGACAGTTCAATTACTAGACCAATGGCTTTTAAATGAACAAGAACAAATTAGAAAAAAATACCAAGAGTTGAATCGTATATCCGTCAAAGACCCCGATGTACTTTTTCTGGGAGATTCTATCGTAGAGTATTTTCCATTACATGAGTTATTAAAAACGTCAAAAACACTAATAAACCGTGGAATTCGAGGTTATCGATCCGATTTGTTGCTAGAGCATTTAGAATCTCTTTTATTTGGGCAGGCAGTTGATAAGATTTTTCTTCTCATCGGCACTAATGATATTGGAAAGGAAATTCCGCAGCAAGAAACGGTAAAAAATGTGGAAACTATCATCCAAACGATTGCTAGAAATTATCCTCTTGCAGAAATCTGCCTTCTGTCTGTTTTACCAGTCAATGAAAGCCCTACTTACAAAAAGCGCGTTCATCTAAGAAGCAATCGAAAAATTCAAAGTCTCAACCATGTCTATCAAGAGTTGACTTCTGCTTATATGAATGTGACTTTTGTCAATGTCTACGACAGTCTGTTAGACGAAGCAGGACAATTAGCAGAAGCATTTACCACTGATGGACTGCATTTGACCGTTGCGGGATACCAAGTGTTGGCAGGGCGAATAGCCATGCAGTTATAATTTTTGCGTCGACTATAGATTAGCAATTTTGACCTCGTTTCAATGAAACTAATATAAAAATCACTATTGTCATATAAAATTAATTTTATATAATTTAACTCATATGATATAATGAAAAATAAATTATAAAATGTTAAGGGAGTAGTATGAGTACATTATTAGCCACAAGATTAAAAAGTAAACGATTGGAATTAGGGCTATCCCAAAAAGAATTAGCAGAAGGGGTATGTGAACAAGGTCAAATTAGTAGAATGGAAAAGGGCAAGTATATGCCTGGTTCGGATCTTTTATATTCATTATCAAAAAAAATGAATGTTACAATGAACTATTTTTTTGATGATAGTGTACTTGGCGAGACATCTAAGTTGGTACAATTTAAAGAGTTGGTAGAATCTTTTCTAGTAAAGCGTGAGTATGATTCATTAAAATATTTATACAGTTTAGAAATTGATAAATGGCATAGATTGTCACTATCAGATCAAAATTATCTTGAATGGATAGGAGCAATTGTTTCATTTCATTGTGATAATAAAAGAGAGGAGGCTATTATAAAATTAGAACAAATGCTTGTGCGATTAAATAAAGATGAGTTAATGTACCTTCGTATCTCTAATACCTTGCTTGATTTCTTTTTAGAAGAAAAAAATAATGATGAATTTGAAAAATGTTATCAAGCAATAATATCTAAACTTCAAAATATTGATTTTACTCATACAATAGAACTGAAAATTTATATTAAAATTAGATATAATTTTTGCCGATATCTTTGGAAAAGTTTTCAGATTGAGAAGGGAATAGAAGAAACGCTTGATGTTATTGAAAAATGTAATGAATACAGTTGTAGTTATTTATTAGCAGATTTATACTGTATATTAGCGAATATTAGCGAGGATTTTTCTAGCCAAAGTATTGTAAAGCAATATTTTACATTTTCGCAAGTATTATATAAACTCAGCGGTAATGAAAAAATGGCTTTAATACTTGAAAAGTATCTTCGTGATAATTTTAAAAAAATATAAGTTAAAAATAAGATGTAATATGAGAAACACGAATAAATTTATGTCCAGTTTATGATGGAGATAATTTTATTTGTGTTTTATTTTTGAAAAAATTACATTAAAACTATGGAAACATGCCCAAATACATAAAATAATTATAGTTATAATTTTAAAAAAAATAATTATTTTTATAAAAATCTATTGCAATAGTTTATTCAAAGGGATATAATGTGTACCTAGAAAGGGGATTTAACTCTCTGAAAAACATGAAGAATGTTATCAAAGTTTTGTTGTTTCTATCGTTTGTTTGGATTATTTTTGGTCAAGTACCCAAAAAATATCCTAGTTTATTAGGTGTTGATCCGGGAGGAGTTTCTATTGTTAAACAGTAATAATTAAGATATACCAATTACTAAGAGATAAAGGAGAAATAATAATTATGAAGAATCAAAATTTTAATAAAGAAGTTCAACGCTTTTCAATCCGGAAATATTCATTTGGTGTTGCATCTGTACTGCTAGGATGCTTTCTGTTTAATGTTGCTAATGTTTCGGCAGATGAGACAACCTCAACGTCTACTGTTTCATCTACAACAGAGTCTGTTGTTTCCCATTCTGATAAAATGATAAATTCTAATGTTGAAAACAACTCTAAGAATAATCAAGCTGTGGATAGTGGTGTATCAAATAAAGTATCTATAGTTGATAATGTTCAAGTTCACAATAAAGAAAAATCAGTTTCAGTTACAGTTCAAACTAAACCAGTCGAAGATACTAAGCCGATATCAGAAAATGGAGTAACGTCTACTGTTTCAACATCTAATGTTCAAGTGGAACATGAAAATAATTCATCAGTTTCGTCCACACCAGACATGAAAGTCAAAGAGACTAGTGAATCTAACAATAATATGATTTCAAGTACTGCTTCTTCTACTCAAAAAGGCGATAATAATGTCTCAAAAAATAAGAATAACTTAGTTGATAAACCTTCGAATCAGTTAAAAGAGGGTGCAACAAAAACTATGTTTGCCTCAAAAATAGCGCGTCATGCATTAGCTGTGAACAATGGAGTGGTTATTGGAGATGATTATCCAGTGGCTTGGAGGAATAATCCGAATCAAGTAGATACTTGGGGATATGCAACAGGAAATTGTACCTCATTGCCTAATTTTCTAAAGGCAGAAAATAGAAAATACACATATGTTACAAATAAATTACAAATATTTCTAAAATGTGTTGATTTTTACAAAACAAAGTTGTATAATGATTTTGGAATTTGAGGATTCCTGAAAAAGAAAGGAAATACAATGAAAAATTCATATAAATTAGTAAGTATAACTATGTTGTGCTCTTTGCTTTTACTGAGCGCTTGCCATAAAAATGAAACAAAAAGTGATTCGAATGACCATTCGACAGTAAAGACTGTACAAAGTAGTTCTAAAAAAGCAAAATCATCTAAAGCTAAGAAAAAGATGACTGCTAACGCGAGTAGTAATAAAAAAGCAGGGGACAGTACTCAATCTGCTGCTAGTGAACAGATGTCACCTGCTCAATCGTCAACTACTCAACCCTCTTCAAGTACAACTAACGCCGATAGTAATACTTCTCCTGCAGCAGAAGCAAAGTCTACAGTTGACGTAAACGCTCTTGCTAGTGGTGATTTTTCAACAATTTCAGGAACTTGGAGTAATGACTTAGGAAAAAGTATTACCATTAATCCTAATGGTCAAGCTGCTTTTGCAGGTGAGAAAAGAGAGTATGGTCTTACTTCTGAAAAAATAGTCGCAAACACATTTTGGGGAACGATTTATCCTAAAGACGCTCAAGTAGGTGGTGCTGCTTTTATTGTGGTTCCTGCTGGTGTAGCTGATCCTGTTACGGGACAGGTTTCTAATACAGACCGGATTTTGAGTGGGCAAGATGAAAATGCCAATACACATCCTTTCTACAGAAATTAAGATGATAGAAATAAATTAGAAAGTAGGATAAGTGATGAAAAAAATGTTTGATCACAAAGAACAACGTTTTTCCATTCGTAAATATTCGTGTGGTGCAGCTTCTGTTTTGATTGGGTGTGTCCTCTTTATGGGTGGTCAAGCAGTATCGGCTGATGAACAAGTTACAACAGACACTAGTATTGAAACGTCTCAAGTAAATACTGCCGCAAAAAATAATATTCAAAACACAACTGGATCAACTGCTGTGGCTCCTCAAACAGCAGCAACTCAAAAAGAAACTGCTGTAACAACAACTGCGCCAACTAGTTCTTCAGCGGATAAAGCTGTTTCTGTAGCTACAGAGACGACACCTTCTCAAACAACGACTGTTGATGCAGCGACACAGACAGAAGACGAAACAACAAATTCATCTGTTGATGCAACAACCGACACAGCTGATTCTTCAACAACTGCAAAAGTTGAAAAGAGTCCTGTCGAAAAAGGAGCAAGGAAAGAAGAAATTGATGTTGCGAAATTGATGGATAAAACGCAACCAGCACAACAAGCTCGTCTTGCAGAATCCAAAGTAACGCAAAGTGTACCATCCTTACCAAGTCAGGGCTATTACACTTATACGAAACGTACGGAAGTGAAGAATGAACCGAAAGCAAGTGCAGCATTGCAATTTTATGTGAATGCGGGGGATCGCGTTTTTTACGACCAAGTTTTGATTGCAGATGGATACCAATGGCTGAGTTACCGCTCTTATAGCGGTATCCGTCGTTATGCGGCTATTAATAAGTTGGTAACAGAACCAGTTCAACCTGCAAAGCCAACACCTTCTTCAACAGGAACACTCCCTTCTAGAGGAAGATATACTTTCTCTGGAACGGCAGAGGTTAAGAATGAAGCCAAATGGTCAGCTCCGACACAATTTACTTTTAATAGAGGTGATAGCGTTAACTATGATAAAGTGCTGGAAAATGATGGCTATCAATGGATTAGCTATATTTCTTATAGTGGAATGCGTCGTTATGCAGCTGTTACAAAGTTAGCTCAGCCAGCACCTCAAAGATCGGCTCAAAGTCAAGTGACAGGTACGATTCACATTGAAAACAAGACTTCCCAAGGTTTCGATGTGGTGGTGACGAATGTCAGCTCGACCAAGGGTGTGAAGACAGTGAAGTTGCCTATTTGGTCTAGTCAAGGCGGTCAAGATGATGTAATCTGGTACGATGCAGTTAAGCAAACAGATGGCACTTATAAGTTGAGTGTGGACATTCGTCGTCATAAGAATAGCTACGGTGACTATAATGTGCACATGTATTACGTTCAGTCAGACGGCAGCTTGCAAGGTGTGACGGGTACCACGACTAAGGTGGAAGAACTTAAATATAGTGTGACCGGCACGATTCACATTGAAAATAAGACTTCGCAAGGTTTTGATGTGGTAGTGACAGATGTTAGTTCAACCAAAGGTGTTAAAACGGTGAAGCTGCCTGTTTGGTCCAGTCAAGGCGGTCAAGATGACATCATCTGGTACGATGCAGCCAAGCAAATAGACGGCACCTACAAGTTGAGTGTGGATATTCGTCACCATAAAAATAATCGAGGCGAATACAACATTCACATGTATTACGTTCAGTCAGATGGTAGCTTGCAAGGTGTAACGGGTACCACGACTAAGGTGGAAGAGCCAAAATATAGTGTGACTGGCACGATTCACATTGAAAACAAGACTTCCCAAGGTTTCGATGTGGTGGTAACGAATGTCAGCTCAACCAAGGGTGTGAAGACGGTGAAGTTGCCTATTTGGTCTAGCCAAGGCGGTCAAGATGACATCATCTGGTACGATGCCACTAAGCAAAATGACGACACTTATAAATTGAGTGTGGACATTCGTCGTCATAAGAATAACTACGGTGACTATAATGTGCACATGTATTACGTTCAGTCGGATGGCAGTTTACAAGGTGTAACGGGTACGACAACTAAGGTGGAAGAACCCAAATACAGCGTAACAGGTACTATTAACATTCAAAATAAGACATCTCAAGGCTTTGATGTCCTGATTACAAATGCGTCAGACAGCAATGGAATTTCTAGAGTGAAAGTTCCTATCTGGACAGATAAGGGCGGTCAAGACGATATTATTTGGTATGATGCCACTAAGCAAAGTGATGGAAATTATAAAGTTTCTGTCAATATTGATAAGCACAAGGGTGAACGTGGCACCTATAATATTCACCTTTACTACATTGAATCAAACGGTAAAGTAAGAGGTGTTAGCGGAACTAAGACAAGTGTAGCTGAGCCAAGTTCTGCGAGAGAAATCATTCCGTCTCAAGGAGTTTATACTTTTAAAAAAGAAGTTGAAGTCAAAAATAGTCCCGCAATGGCGGCTAAGACTGAATTTACCTTTGCAAAAGGAGAACGGATTCGCTATGACAAGGTATTAGACGCAGATCATCATCAATGGATTAGTTATGTTAGCTACAGTGGTACACGTCGTTATATCCCAATTGCAACCTTAACAAATGAAGAAGCTCCCAAACCTGTTCAGGTGACTGGCACGATTCACATTGAAAATAAGACCTCGCAAGGCTTTGATGTGGTGGTAACGAATGTCAGCTCCACCAAGGGTGTGAAAACAGTGAAGTTGCCTATTTGGTCTAGCCAAGGCGGTCAAGATGATGTAATCTGGTACGATGCAGTTAAGCAAACAGATGGCACCTATAAGTTGAGTGTGGACATTCGTCGTCATAAGAATAACTACGGTGACTATAATGTGCACATGTATTACGTTCAGTCAGATGGCAGCTTACAAGGTGTGACGGGTACCACTACCAAGGTGGAAGAGCCTAAATATAGTGTGACCGGCACGATTCACATTGAAAACAAGACCTCGCAAGGCTTTGATGTGGTGGTAACGAATGTCAGCTCCACCAAGGGTGTGAAGACAGTGAAGTTACCTATTTGGTCTAGCCAAGGCGGTCAAGATGATGTGATCTGGTACGATGCGATTAAGCAAACAGATGGCACCTATAAGTTGAGTGTAGATATCCGCCGTCATAAAAATAATCGCGGTGAATATAACATACACATGTATTACATTCAGTCAGATGGTAGCCTGCAGGGGGTAACTGGCACAACAACCAAAGTAGAAGAACCGAAATACAGCGTGACAGGTACGATTCACATTGAAAACAAGACTTCCCAAGGTTTCGATGTGGTGGTGACGAATGTCAGCTCGACCAAGGGTGTGAAGACAGTGAAGTTGCCTATTTGGTCTAGTCAAGGCGGTCAAGATGATGTGATCTGGTACGATGCGATTAAGCAAACAGATGGCACCTATAAGTTGAGTGTAGATATCCGCCGTCATAAAAATAATCGCGGTGAATATAACATACACATGTATTACATTCAGTCAGATGGTAGCCTGCAAGGGGTAACCGGCACAACAACTAAGGTAGAAGGATCTCAAACGAGTGTAAAAGAAGTACAATATAATGGCTCTTACTACTTTGTCCAAGGAAAATATGACGAGATTGTAGTGGCAAATAAAAAACATCCGATGGCTGCTAACTACAATCCTGGTGAAAATCCAACTGCAAAAGCTGCCTTTCTTCGATTAAGAAATGATATGATTGCTCAAGGCTATAATGTTGGTTATGCTTACAGCGGATTTAGAAGTTATGATTATCAAAAAGTTCTGTATCAAAATTATGTGAACAAAGATGGTCAAGCTGCTGCGGATCGTTACTCTGCACGTCCGGGCTATAGTGAACACCAAACAGGTCTTGTCTTTGACTTAACGGATAAAGCTGGTAATCTTTTGGAAGATGCTGCTGCAAGTACTTGGTTGAAAAATAATGCACATCGCTACGGTTTTGTAGTTCGTTATCAACCAGGTAAAGAAGCTTCAACAGGCTATATGCCAGAAGCATGGCATATTCGTTATATTGGCAAGGAAGCTGATGAGATTTATCATTCTGGTTTGAGTTTAGAGGAATATTATGGCTTTGAAGGTGGAGATTATGTTACGTCAGCAACAACGCCAAAACCGTCTACTCCGTCTTCTCAAAAGCCAGTTATTCCTGCTCAAGGTGTCTATCGTTTCACGAAACGTTCCTCTATCAAAGCGGAACCTAGAATGTCGGCTCCTGAACTAGCTTATTATAATGCTGGACAATCGGTCACTTATGACAAGGTTTTAAACGCAGACGGTGTAACATGGATTTCTTACATCGCTTTTAGCGGAAAGAGACGGTATATTGCTATTGCTTGATTTAATAGCACAACATCTACGGTTAAAAAACTGTAGGTGTTTTTTTATTTTTTAATATTCAAAAATATTGTTTATTTCTTCACAAATTTGGTCAAAAGGTGAAGGGAATGCTATTTTGTATCAGTTTTTGTGATATTTTCTGAGATTGTGAAAAATTGTGAGCAAATTTTTTGTAAACGAATTCAAAAAGTATTATGATATTAACGTGACTAAAAAAACAGATTTTTAAATTGCAATTCCATTCTCTGGTAATGGAGGATTATGATGTCTGATGTAAAAACAGTTCCTGCTGCTGTCGCCATGCTTCGTGTATTGGAAGCGTGGGGTGTTGAAAATGTTTATGGTTATCCTGGTGGTTCTGTCAATTCAACTATGAATGCGCTGGATCTGGAAAAGGAAAACCTTCACTTTGTTCAAGTTCGTCACGAACAAGTTGGAGCTCTTGCAGCTGCAGCTCATGCTAAATTGACTGGAAAAATAGGCGTAACTCTTGGGTCTGCTGGTCCTGGTGCTGCCAATCTTTTAAATGGCTTGTATGATGCGCGTGAAGATCATGCTCCAGTGTTGGCTTTAGTGGGTCAAGTACCAAGTACGAATATGAATTATGATTACTTTCAAGAGTTTTCTGAGTTACCCATGTTTAGTGATGTAGCAGTCTACAACCGAGTAGTTATGACACCAGAAAGTCTTCCCTATGTTGTCGATAAAGCGATTCGTGAGGCTTATAAACATAATGGTGTAGCTGTTGTTATCATGCCAAATAATTTTGGTTATGTAGAAATTCCAGATGTAGATTATGCTTCTCATACAGCAGAAAAAAACTTACCGCTGCCCCAAGCAACGGATGCCGAAGTGGATCAATTTCTTGAACTAGTAAAAGCCGCTAAGCGTCCTATTTTTCATGTAGGTTCTGGTATCGGGAACAATGCTCTGTTATTGATAGAACTGTCTCAAAAATTGCAAATTCCGATTGCTGTCGCGGGTCTTGCAAAGGGGAAAATCCCCGAAGACTTTGAAGCGAATTTAGGCACACTTAATCGTGCCGCCTCTAAGGTTGGTGATGAAGCTTTTGCGGCAGCTGATCTGGTGATTGCTCTTGGGACAAACTTCCCATTTGCCAACTTAGTTTATCGTTCTCATGATTTTAAGTTTGTTTCTATTGATATTGATGCTGCTAATTTTGGTCGTCATCACTACTTGGATTTAGGAATTTTATCAGACTCTGGAAGTTTTCTCCAAAAAGCTTTGGAACGTAGTGCAACCGTTGCTCCGCGTCCATTTTATCAAGCTAGTGTGGCAGCCATGAAGGATTGGAAATCCTATCTGGAACGTTTAATGCAAAAAATGGATGGATCATTAGAATTTGAACAAGTCTATCGTGAGATCAATCGTATTTCAGATGCCAATGCTGTTTATGGCATTGATGTCGGGGACAACATTATCAATAGTTTCCGTTTTTTGAACTTTACACTAGAGAAGAAATAGACAATTTCAGCTCTCTTTGCTACGATGGGGTATGGCTTACCAGCTTCTATCGCAGGTCAATTTGCTTTTCCAAATCGTCAAGTTTTCAATATTGCTGGAGATGGTGCGTTTTCAATGGTCATGCAAGATTTGACGACCCAAGTCAAATATCAGTTGCCAGTTATCAATATTGTCACTTCTAATAATTCACTCAACTTTATCAAGTCTGAACAGGAAGATTTGGTCATGAACTTTTCAGGTGTGGATCTTTATGAAGTAGATTTTGCTAAAGTCGCGGAAGGAATGGGTGTAGAGGGAATAACAGTTAAAACTTTAGAAGAATTGCCAGCTGCTTTTGATCGCGCCCTTGAAGTTTCAAGAGATGGAAAGCCTATTCTGATTGATGCCAAAATCACCGATAAGCGTGGCATCCCTGTGGAAGAGTTAGAGCTAGACATTGTTGATGGCGAATTTGTGGAAAGAATCTCTGCTGGTTACCAAGAAACTCATGGACAAATGAGTCCGGAAGAATTCTTTGCAACTTATGATGGGCAAGAACTTCGTCCGATTACAGCTTATTTCAAAGAATATGGTGTCAAGCCATAACACGCTAGACCATTTATTTTAATTTTTACAATCATTATAGGTGCAAGGGTGGGAAGTGATTTCCCGCTTCTGCCCTATTACAAATTGTAAAAGTTGTTTCAATTTATCAAAATGGTATAAATTTTATACATATTGCTATTATTCTCATCTGTTAGAGAATAGGATTGAGTTTTGTCACATAAAAATGAAAGCGCTTGCTTTGAAGACTCGATTGAATTTTCTCTATGGATATGCGCATATAAGACAGGAGGAAATATGATGTCTTACCAAACTAGTAATGCTGAAGGTCCAATTGATTTCATCAACACGTATGATTTAGAACCGATGGCTCAAAAAGTCATTCCAAAAGCTGCATTTGGTTACATTGCAAGTGGAGCTGAGGATACCTTTACTTTGCGAGAAAATATTCGTGCCTTTAATCATAAGCTAATTGTACCTCACACGCTTCGCAATGTAGAGAATCCAAGTACAGAGATTGAATTTGATGGGGATAAATTGTCTTCTCCAATCATTTTAGCACCAGTAGCCGCTCATAAGTTGGCAAATGAACAGGGAGAAGTAGCTTCAGCTAAGGGAGTGCACGAATTTGGCTCTCTTTATACCACCAGCTCTTATTCCACAGTTGACCTTCCAGAAATTTCCCAAGCCCTTCAAGGAACTCCCCATTGGTTTCAATTTTATTTCAGTAAAGATGATGGTATTAACCGTCACATTATGGATCGAGTCAAAGCTGAAGGATATAAAGCAATTGTCCTGACAGCCGATGCAACTGTTGGGGGGAATCGTGAAGTGGATAAACGAAATGGCTTTGTTTTTCCAGTTGGAATGCCAATTGTGGAAGAATACCTTCCTGACGGTGCTGGTAAGACGATGGATTTTGTTTACAAATCTGCTAAGCAAAAATTATCCCCTCGTGATGTAGAATTTATTGCTGCTTACTCTGGTCTTCCGGTCTATGTCAAAGGACCGCAATGCCGTGAAGATGTGGAACGCTCACTTGACGCAGGTGCTTCTGGGATCTGGGTGACAAACCACGGCGGTCGGCAAATTGATGGTGGACCAGCAGCCTTTGATTCCTTGCAAGAAGTAGCAGAAGCAGTGGACAAACGAGTACCAATTGTCTTTGACTCTGGTGTTCGTCGTGGTCAGCATGTTTTTAAAGCGTTGGCTTCTGGAGCAGATTTAGTGGCTATCGGACGACCAGTTATTTATGGTTTAGCGCTTGGTGGTAGTATAGGAGTTCGCCAAGTCTTTGAACACATCAATGAAGAATTGAGAACCGTCATGCAACTGTCTGGTACACAAACGATTGAAGAAATTAAACATTTCAAACTTCGTCACAATCCCTATAATCCAACATTTCCAGTAGATCCACGAGATTTGAAATTGTATTAAATTGATAAAAAACACAGTTTCCTTTCAATCAAAGGAGGCTGTATTTTTTTGCTTCACAGTAAGATTAACATCATCTAGAGCCAGCTGTTGACCAAATCTCTTGCTGATGTGTTTCACATTCAAAATAGTTTCCATAATATGACCTCCATTTTTTCTATCGTAGAGTTTCTCCTCTTTTCAAGGATTAGTATACAAAATGCTTGTCAAATAAGTCTCAAGTAATTCTCAAATATTTCTAAAATTTACAGAGTTAAACTTTTTACGTGTAAAAAGAAGACTAAAATATAACGCAAACGCTTGCAAAGAAGTGGAAAATTATATAGTATGGAAGGTGAAAAAGATGAAAGTGAGATGCACAATGCAAAGAAAATGGTGGCATGATGCCGTAATTTATCAGATTTATCCAAAAAGTTTTATGGATAGCAATGGAGATGGAATTGGCGATTTACAAGGAATTACAAGTAAATTGGATTACTTGAAGAAACTTGGAATTACCGCTATTTGGCTTTCTCCGGTTTATAAGAGTCCGATGGACGATAACGGTTATGATATTGCTGATTACGAAGCAATTGCAGATATTTTTGGCTCTATGGAGGATATGGAGGAACTGATCGCAGAAGGAGAGAAGCGCGATATTAAAATCATTATGGACTTGGTGGTCAATCATACTTCTGACGAGCACGCTTGGTTTGTAGAGGCGCGAGAACATCCAGATAGTCCAGAGCACAGTTATTATATCTGGCGAGACAAACCAAATGATTTAGACTCTATTTTTGGCGGCTCTGCTTGGCAATATGATAAAAAAGCTGGTCAATATTACCTACATTTCTTTAGCACAAAACAACCGGATCTTAATTGGGAAAATGAAGCTCTACGTCAAAAAATTTACAAGATGATGAATTTCTGGATTGACAAAGGAATTGGTGGCTTTCGCATGGATGTGATTGATATGATTGGCAAGCTACCTGACCAGAAAATTGTCAATAATGGTCCAATGCTGCATCCTTACTTGCAGGAAATGAACCGTGCGACTTTTGGGGATAAGGATTTATTGACAGTTGGTGAAACTTGGGGAGCAACTCCTGACATTGCAAAACAGTATTCAGGTCCAAAGAATCATGAATTATCTATGGTTTTCCAATTCGAGCACATTGGTCTTCAACATAAGCCGAATCAACCAAAATGGGACGTAGCAGATGAATTGGACGTACCAAAATTAAAAGAAATTTTTACCAAATGGCAAAATGAACTAAGTGTAGAGGAAGGTTGGAATTCGCTTTTTTGGAATAACCACGACCTTCCGCGCGTTGTCTCTATCTGGGGAAATGATACGAAATACCGCGAAAAGTCAGCGAAAGCCTTAGCAATTCTGCTTCATCTGATGCGTGGCACTCCTTACATTTATCAAGGGGAAGAAATTGGTATGACCAATTATCCTTTCAAGAACTTAGAAGATGTTGAAGACATTGAATCTCTCAACTATGCCCGCGAAGCCCTTGATAAGGGTGTGCCGCTTGATGATATTATGGCCAGTATTCGTACGATTGGGCGGGACAATGCTCGCACGCCTATGCAGTGGAATGCCCATCAACATGCTGGTTTTTCAACTGGTCAACCTTGGCTGGCTGTCAATCCTAATTATCCAACAGTCAATGTTGAAGCAGCTTTGGAAAATCCGAATTCTATTTTCTATACTTATCAACAATTGATTCAATTGAGAAAGAGCAATAATTGGTTGGTAACAGCAGATTTTAAACTACTTGAAACGGCTGATAAGGTGTTTGCTTATTTACGAGAAACGACAACAAAGAAATATCTGGTCGTGATGAACTTCTCAAATGAAGAGCAAAGTTTTGTCTTGGAAAATACTGTAAAGGAAGTTTTGATTGCTAACACAGATGTAACTAAGATACTTCAAACCCATAAATTACAAGGCTGGGATGCTTTTTGTGTGGAAATTGAGTAGAAAGATTGGCAAGAACAAAATCATAAAAAATACTGTGAGAAATTCCACAGTATTTTTTGTGTCGAGTTCTATCTTGGGATCAAAAGAGTCAAATTGATAAGGAGGAAAATCAAGAAGCAAGTAAGACTTGCACTTTTGGGTGTTTCCAATTGTCGGTAACAACTTCGCTTGATTGTTTCATCAAATCCGTGGGCGTACATAGCTTCTATGTAAGAATCTCGCCAATTAAAAGCGATAAAAATAGCTTTGATATAAAAGAGTGGTGACCAGAAATGAAGTGTTTTTCCTCGCAGGAGACTCGCTTCTCGGACAGCTTGGATTTCTTTTTGAATGACTGGAATGGCGTTTAGTACAACGAGCAGTCCATAGGTGAAGTGACTTGGAAGCCCTTTTTGATGCCAATAGCGCAAGAGCTGATTGAGATGAACACTATATAAAAAGGTCATTCCCAAAGCTGCTAAAGCAAAAGATCGGGTAAACAGTATCATTGCTTGACTGTTATCTCCATGAAGTTGAATAGCCCAGTAATTTGCTAATGCTGGTAGCAAAGGTAAGAGCAGTGTCCAGAAAATGCCCCACCATTTCTTTAGGTAAATGAGGTGGGCGAGTACTCCTACGACAATAGCACAGTTGAGCCACGTTGATCGGATAAAGGAGATTTCTAATGTCAAGGCAATGAGAAGGAGCACAAGTGCGAAGACATTTGTTTCTTCTTTTTTCATAGCGACCTCTTTTCTGTCAGCCCGTCGGACGTCAGCTCTACCAAATGATCACTAATGCCGTCCAAGGGCTCCAAACGATGAGAAATAATTATAAAGCTTTGCTGAGCAGCCTTGTCTTTAATCCAATTGGCAAAAAAATCACAGGCCTTTTTATCTAACCCAGTAAATGGTTCGTCCATGAGTATGACAGGGGTTTCCAAGGTCAGGATAGATAATAATTGAATGATTTTTTTTTGCCCACCACTCAAGTGGAAAAGACTAGAATCCATTTTCCTGTCTAAACCAAATAAAGTTAGGGCTTCTTGTACCTTTGCTTGGTTTTCATTGGAAAGAGAGGGCAGGTTTAATTCCTCTGCAGGGGTCGTCCGAATGAATTGCTTTTCAGCATCTTGAACAACAGCCGTAATATGGCGATATAACTTCTTGTTCTTCTTAATTTTTCGGCCCTGATAACGCATACTGCCTTTGTATTTTTGCAATTGAAAAATGGCACGAAAGAGAGTGGACTTGCCGACACCGTTAGCTCCGATGAGAGTCGTAATACCTTGCTGAAAAGTAAAGTCCTCAATTGTAAAAAGTATTTTTTTGTCAAATTGACAGGAAACATGTTGCAGCTGTAAGAAAGGGCTTCGCTGAGTATGTTCGCATACCAACTGATAACTTGGAGGAGCCTTTTTTAAAAGAGCTACATCTTGTTTAAAAAGTTTCCCATTTTTTAATTCAACAAGGCAGTCGACATAGTCAGCATAGAGGCTACGATCATGGTCACATAAAATAACAGTCTTCCCCATTTTTGTCAAATCTGCTAATAAATGAATCAAGCGTTTGCGTGCTACTTGATCGACAGAAGCAAAGGGTTCATCTAACAAAATAATTTGTGAATCCATAGCTAGCAGAACGGCTAGAGAAACTTGTTGTTTTTCTCCGCCAGATAAGGTCAGAAAATTACGATGGAGCAAGTGTTCCACTTTCCCAAGAGTGACAGCGTGCTTGATTTTTTCATCAATCTGTTCAGCAGGCGTTTGGAGATTTTCCAAGGTAAAAATCAATTCCTCATAAAGGGTTGTCATGGTGAATTGACGGCTTGGATTTTGAAACATCATACTAAGATAGGTAACTCGTTCATGAATCGGTAAATGAGACAGCAATGTATGACCTAACTTTACCTCTCCAGCGAAGTCTAATTCATTGAAATTTGTTAAAATCCGAAAAAGGGTTGATTTGCCAGCACCGGTATCACCAATCAAGAGTGTCATTTTTCCTGTTTCAAAGGTGAAGGTTAAGTTTTCAAAGATATCTCTAAGATAAATATGCTCTAATGTTAATCCCATATTATTTACCAGCGGCTTGGTTAATCTTGTCATAAAGATTCATAATAATTTTAAGTAGAACAGCGCAGAAGAAGAATACAGAGAAGAAGCGAACAATAAGCAATGCTAAGACAAAACCGGGTTTGAAAGCGTAGTAACCAATTTTGAAATATTCATAGGCAAAGCTCAAAAGGGTTGTACCAATGGCGCTGTAAGTAAGTGACAACCAATCATAGCGTTTGTATCTGGTCGCAGCAAATCCAAGCTCGCTACCAAATCCTTGTATGAAGCCAGAAATCAAAGTGCTCATGCCAAATTGGCTACCGTACAGTACTTCAGCAAGCGCAGCTAAAAGCTCACCAATCGTGGCGCTCCCCGGTTTGCGCAGTAACATAGCCGCCATCGGAGCTGCCATACACCACAGACCAAAGAGAATTTCATTGGCAAAAGGCTCGAGCCCGATAGGTGCCAGAACAGCTGATAAGATATTGTAGAGAAAGCTAGAACCGACAAAGATTCCACCGAAAAGAATAGCCAAAAGAGCTAAGAGGATAACATCTCGTAAACTCCATTTTTGAAACATAAAAAACTCCTTCTAACAGAGCAGATGAGGAGTTTTAGCGCGACAAAATGAAATCTAATCAAAAGAATGGTTAGATTTTCTAGTTTTTCATTATACATTTCCCTGCGCCAGTATTAACTGTATCAGGTTCAATGGGTATAATCTCAGCCTCAGCACCCCAAATGTTCTTTGTTGTTTTATTATGATGCTATTTTAACATTGATTTCTTAAAATAGCAAGGGATTAGGTTTGTCAATTGTACTGTCTAGTTCTTGTCAGTCAATAAGAAACAATGAGAGATCTACTCATATGACAAAAACGAATAGCTATTTATACTAATTGTTCTTTAGCTAAGTTGCGAGCTAATTCATCTTTAATCGTAATGCCTTCGTGTTCTAATTTTTCAATCGCCTTTGCAAATTGCAGTAAATAGCTTTTGTGAGCTAAAAACAGCTCATCCATGATCCGCTTGGCAGTATGACCTGAAGGAAGGAGAGGATTGATCGTAAAAGCTTGCAGAGCGATACCATAGTTTCCAGAAACAGCTGCTTCAATGATTAACAACTCCATTGATTTCATTACTTGTAGCCGGCAGTTGGTAAAGAACTAAAAGAAACGGTTCGAGCTCCCTGAGACCCAATATAGGTCGTTACTTCTACGGTACATTCGGATGGTAAATCAAGAATGGCACCGTTATTTCGAGTGGACACAACCATTTCAGTATTTTTATTGGCATAGATGGCAGCAATTGTTTCGCAAGCGGTATCTGAATAATAAACACCGCCGCGTTCTTCCAGTTGTTTTGGTTTGTAATTGAGGGCGGGATTTTTGTAAAGTTCAAATAAATCGTGTTCAATTTGTTTGACTTGCTCAGCACGCATACCGATTGTCCGATATTCCTCTAAGTTATGAGTTGATATTTCTTCAAAACGATAATAATAGCGATGATAATCACAAGGAATTATCTTCATTTGTTGAAGCTGTTCTTTAAAGTAAGGGATTTCGTAAATATTCTTAGGAATTCCTTTACTGTTATCAAATAATTTATCAATCAAGGTTAAGGCGATATCGTTGCTGTCTTTATCTGCAACCTTATGCCAATGAAAATGATTGACTCCAGCGAATTGGTAAATTAAATTTTCTGAATCCATACCAAGAACTTCAACTTTTCGCATCTTGGCTGCAACTGGTATATTACAAATCCTGATGACTTTTTCCCAATTTCCATAACGCAAAACAGCTTCTGTGGTCATACCCGCTGGATTTGTAAAGTTGATGAGCCAGACATTGGGGCAGAGTCATTTCATGTCTTCGACAATTGCTAAAATCACTGGAATCGTTCGAAGTGCTTTGAAAATTTCTCCAGGCTCCTTTGTTTCTTGCCCAAGTAGTCCATAGGAAGCAGGGATTGCTTGGGCAAGAATGCGAGCGGAGAGTTGTCCCACGCGAAACTGTGTTGTTACAAAATCAGCGTTCTTCAGAGCTTCTGTCCAATCCAAGGTTGAATGAATTTTCACATCATATCCCGAAGCGTCCCACATTTTTTGAGGCATGGCGGCTATGATATCTTGTTTTTCTTTACCAGCAGGAACATCAAGCAGCTAGATTTCTTTAATAGGAAGATCGGTATAACGTTTGGTAAATCCTTCCATTTGTCATTGCTGTCAATAAAGTGAAAACAGTAGAAGAATAATTGTAACTTTTAAAATAAATATGAACCTTTCCAGCTAGCTTTCTTTTATCTGTTGAAAAGGCTTTTTACTATTTTGAATTCTGATGAATCTGTGATGAGTAGATTGTTTTCTCTTTGCATTAGATGTGTATTTAGAAATATATTTCATAGAATAGTATCAGTATTTGTGAGTATCTATAGAAAAGAGTAGGAAAAGAAAAATATAATAGAATAGTAGAAAATAATTTATTGACGAAAGCAGGTGAACTATAATGAAGGAAATTATCTTTTTAGATGTAGATGGTACGATTGTTGATTATGCGAATCATATTCTTGCCTCTGCTGTAAAGGCTATTCGTCAGGCGCGTGAAAAAGATCATCTGGTTTATGTCTGTACTGGACGTAGTAGGGCTGAAATGCCTGAGGAAATCTGGAAGATTGGTTTTGACGGTATGATTGGTGGGAATGGTTCTTATGTAGAGCAAAAAGGTCAGATTATCATGCATCAGTTGATTCCGTTGGATGTGGAAAAACGAGTAGTGAACTGGTTGCATAGACGCGGCTTGGAATTTTACTTGGAGAGCAATAATGGTCTGTTTGCCAGTGAAGATTTTCGTGAGGTAGATCGTCCAGTATTACGCGCCTATGCTCAGGGAAAGGAAGCGAGTGCAGAAGAAGTAGGACAATTGGAAGCTGAAGAAGCTCTTCATGGGTTAGTTTATGGAGCTGAACTTTATCGTGTAGATCTCAATAAAATCAGTTTTATTCTCAAATCTTATCAAGATCATTTGGATTCTAAAGAAGCTTTTCCGGAGTTGAAAGCTGGTACATGGGGTGGCAAAGGAGAGCACGCTCTTTTTGGTGATTTGGGAGTCAAGAATATTACAAAGGCTCACGCAATTGATGTATTGCTCGAATATCTAGGAGCGAAAAAAGAAGATACGATTGCTATTGGGGACGCTAAGGTAGATATTCCTATGCTGGAATATTGCCAAGTTGGAGTTGCTATGGGAAATGGTGGACCAGAAATTCTAGCCATGGCTGATGTTATTACTGATGATGTGGTTGAGGACAGTTTCTACAATGCTTTTGAAAAATTAGGACTTCTTTAGAGGAATAGTTTATGACAAAAACACTTTATTTGATGCGACACGGGCAAATTTTATTCAATAAGCGGTATCGGATTCAAGGTTGGTGTGATGCTCCCTTAACGCCTTTGGAGATTTATCAAGCTCAGGAGGCAGGTCAATATTTTAAGGATGCGGGCATTGTTTTTGATGATGCTGCCTACAGTTAACCTCAGAGCGAGCTTGTGGCGGACGGACAAATTCTTATTTACGAGTAAAGGGGCTAAAAGAATGGAATTTTGGTCTTTTTGAAGCGCAGCCTGAGCGACTGCAATCTAAGTTTCGCACAGGAGCCACTTCTTTTGAAGATTTATTTGTTCCTTACGGAGGAGAGGCTGTTGAACAAGTTGGTGAGCGGGTGTTGATGACATTGACTGAAGTTATGGAAAAAGCTCAAGCAGAACCAATTCTAGCAGTCAGTCCGGTGGTGCTATGTGGGCCTTCTATCTCAAGGCTACAGCTCAAAATCTGGATCCCAAGGAGCGCGGTAACTGTGCTATCTGTCATTTCCATTATGACCAGGAGCATTTTAAGTTAGCAGAAGTTATTGATCCACTGACAGGTGATGTTTATGACTGTAAATGAAAAAAATCTGGGAAAATAAGATTTCTCAGACTCTTGTTTTGTAAAGAGGGGGAACTATGATGCTTTAAGTTCTGTATGTGTTAATCCTTTTTGGTATCTTGTATGTCTATCTCCCATACGCTTCTGGTAAAAATCATTGAGAGTAGAGCTAGCCCGGCTAATCCAATTCCAACATACCAGTAAGGTAAATCCAGTGTGGTAGAGCGACCAGATAGATTGACAATACCGCGAAAAAGAACGCCAACGGCAATGGTTGCGACCGCAGAATTCCAAAGATTGAGACTGAGTCGCGAAAGATTAGGAATAAGTTTTTGAAAAATAAGGAGCACAACCCCACCTATCAGCGGTACTCCGAAGAGCCAGTGCATATAGACTGAAGTCTCTCCAAAACTGAAGTGTTCGTAAATGCGACTAAAGATAAAGAAAAATACTGTAATTAGGGTATAGACCACCGCTGTCTTTTTAAAACGCTTGTTGTTTGTTTTAGTAACCAATGTAGACAATGTCACTCACCGCCCTTTCTGAAATTATTCCGTTAGTCGTTGGTTTGTTGACGACTTTTCCATTGAAGTAAAGAGTAGACGAACCACCGCCATCCAGATTGTAAGCAGTTTTAACACCATAGGATTTCATCACCTGAGCTAGTTGGTAAAGAGACAGGCCTTGACTTTCAGATGTTCGGCCGTCTGATACAACGATGACATAATGGGTTTTATCAATTATCCCAATAGCTGTACGTGGATTAGAAGCCATGGATTGCCCCACTTCCGAATTACTTGAAACAGCAATCTTACCGTTGTTAACTAAAGTAGGACCAAAGGCAAGAAGGTTTACAACACCATTTTTAACCAAGTCTTCAGCAGAAACATCATTTTCGTAAACAATTCCGAAACTCCCATCTTTATAAATTGCTAGATCACCATTACTAGCATCTTCACGAACGGTATTTCGATAGACAACACCATTGCGGATGACGTAACCAGTTGTATTTGCTCCGTAGAAATCACCGTTGATAGCCAGAATGGCATTGTTATTGGCTGCTGTAACCGAAGTCTTAGCGGTTACGTTATTTCCATATGTATTTTGTGCTAGAGCAGTTTTAAGATATTTAGGGGAGCTGACCGTAATATCTGCAATGTACACTTTTGTGTTGCTGACGGTTTTTGTAGTTAGGTTAATGGAAACATTATCGTCCTTATAGCTTTTATTTGTCTTTGTCGCATTTGTTGCTGTTTTAGCATTTGTTGTGCTGGTTGAGGTAGAAGAAGATTTGACCGTTGTAATGGCCTCTGACAGAACAAAAGTTTTTAACATGGAGTAGGTAAACGCCCCTGTCAACAGCATACCAAAGAGACTAGCATAAGCATAGGATTTTTTGAAAAACTTCATGATAAAGTATGCGTCCTTTCTTTGAAAATAATTTTTTTTTGAACGAGCCAAGATAGGCAAAAGAGCAGTGATCCGACAATGATTTTAACAATCAGCAAATGAAGCCCAAAGATTGCATAAAACAGTCTGATTAGAAGGGTGTCGAGGATAAACAAGCCCAAGGCTAGCCCGAAATAACCAGTCCCTGTTTTGGCAACGCTGTCTTTATTTTTAAAGACCAGTTTTTTATTTGTGGAATAATTGACAATTGAGCTCGTGACACGAGCTACTCCATTTGCCAGTAAAATTTTGAGACTAGTTGGCACTGTAGCAAGCACCAAAAGGGCTAGCGCATAGACGATATAGTCAATCAAAAAACTACTAATTGAAGAAAGAGCAAATTTAAACATATCTTTGTAAATCATGAGCCCGTCGCGTATTGGTCTAAAGTGAGAAGCTTGATTGTCATTGATATAAATAGTTTCAATTGGAACTTCGCTGATAGGATATTTTGTAGAAGCAGATAACAGCATATTCATTTCATATTCATAACGCTGCCCTTCAACCTCTAACATAAATGGAATCATATTGGTTGTAAAGCCACGAAGTCCGGTCTGAGTATCTGTCACAGAAACACCAGTCTGTCGCTGAAACAGGAATCGTGTTACTTTATTTCCAAAAGCCGATCGCAAAGGGACCTTTCCAGAAAAAGAACGAACTCCCAGAATTAAGTGGTTGGGGTTTTCTTGAGCTTTTTTGCTCACGCGAAAAATATCCCATACGTTGTGTTGACCATCCGCATCAGCTGTAACTACTGTCCCATATTGTCCTAAGGTATCAATATAAGTAAAAGCGTTTTTCAATGCCTGTCCTTTTCCTTGATTGCTTGGATAGTATAAAATGGTGGCACATTTCTGAGCTTCTTGAAAAATCGAATTATAACTAGCTGGGCTACCGTCATTAACAACAACGACGTGCAAGGAACTCTTTGCCTTCACCCTTTGTAAAAGATGAATGAGAGTGAGGTCAGGTTTGTAAGCAGGAATGACTAAAAAATCCATGTGTGTACTCCTTTCTTATACAAATGATAGAAAAGATACACATTAGTATAGAGATGCTAACTTAAAGCTAACTGATATCAGCTTTCTTTAAGGTTTCGGAGTAGGAAATGTAAAGAAAATGTACTAAAAAAGAAGATATTAAAAAACGTTTCAAAAAACACATACGGGTTTTTCTTGCTATTTCCCAGAAAGTTTAGTATAATAGTTGTTCGTGAGTATCCCTCACTTACCCCTTGCAATAGCTGGGGGTCATTAGACCAAAAGGAGGAAAAATCAATGGCTAAATACGAAATTCTTTATATTATTCGTCCAAACATTGAAGAAGAAGCTAAAAACGCTTTGGTAGCACGCTTTGACTCTATCTTGACTGACAACGGTGCAACTGTTGTTGAATCAAAAGACTGGGAAAAACGTCGTCTTGCATACGAAATCCAAGATTTCCGTGAAGGACTTTACCACATCGTTAACGTTGAAGCAAACGATGACGCAGCTCTTAAAGAGTTTGACCGTCTTTCAAAAATCAACGCTGACATTCTTCGTCACATGATCGTCAAACTTGACGCGTAAGAAGGTAAACTATGATTAACAATGTTGTACTTGTAGGGCGTATGACACGTGACGCTGAGTTGCGTTATACCCCATCAAATGTAGCAGTTGCGACTTTTACTCTTGCAGTAAACCGTACATTCAAGAGTCAAAATGGCGAACGTGAGGCTGATTTCATCAATGTCGTTATGTGGCGCCAACAGGCTGAAAATCTTGCTAACTGGGCTAAAAAAGGCTCTCTTATCGGGATCACAGGTCGTATCCAGACTCGTAGTTACGATAACCAGCAAGGACAACGTGTCTACGTAACAGAAGTCGTGGCTGATAATTTCCAAATGTTGGAAAGCCGTAGCGTGCGTGAAGGACATACAGGTGGAGCTTATTCTGCACCAACTGCTAGTTATACAGCACCTACACAATCAGTACCTGACTTTTCACGTGATGAAAATCCATTTGGAGCAACCAATCCGTTGGATATTTCAGATGATGATTTACCATTCTAATGGACAATTAAAACTATAAAGGAGAAAAAACATGGCTCAACAACGTCGTGGCGGATTCAAACGCCGTAAAAAAGTTGATTACATCGCAGCAAACAAGATTGAATATGTTGATTACAAAGATACTGAGCTTCTTAGCCGTTTCGTTTCAGAACGTGGGAAAATCCTTCCTCGTCGTGTAACAGGAACTTCAGCTAAAAACCAACGTAAAGTAACAACAGCAATCAAACGCGCTCGCGTAATGGCTTTAATGCCTTTCGTAAACGAAGACTAAAATATAAAAATGAGCATGAATTTCATAAAATCATGCTCATTTTTTAAAACTCAATCAGCAACTAAATAGGTTGCTTTTCTTATGCTCAAAATTGTTTGAAACGGTTGCCAAAAATGCTTATTAGATCTTATTAAAACATCCATCTGTTGAAACAAGCAGATGTTCAAATAAAAATATGACTAAAGTTGTCTTGGTGCGGTTAAAGCACTGCGGATATTGAATTTCTTTTTGAGATAGAAACGAAGTGCCAAAGTTGCTCCGCCAAACACTAGAATAAATAAGTTTGGCAGCTTTGGATTTAAAACTGCTGGCAACAGGAAGGTTGTTCCGTAAAGAACAACAGCCCACAAAATCGTAGCAGCTGAAATGATTAGGAGCGATTTGAAAAATGGTGGCTTTTGACTTTGGTCTTGGTCGGAATAATAAAAGCGGTAAATAAAGTAATACATTCCGTAAAATACGAGTGCCCCCACTGCGCTACCAAGTACAATCGTCACAATACCATAATTGCTAGGATTTTTGGAGAATAAGTTAACACTACTATTTAAGATAGCAAATAAACTAAAGACAAATAAGAAAGCATCCATAATCATGAGATACGGATTGGTATTTTCTTTGATAGTTTGAGCTTCTTTTTGTTTTGCTTCTGAAAAATTCGCTGCCCAAACAGTAGGTGCTCCATAAAGTCCGCGAGCGGTAATTCCTTTTGCTTGATTTTCAAGAATCGTTGGGATGATTTCCTCTAGCAGGGCTTTGATTTCTTCGTCTGTCTTTCCATCTTTGATGAGTTGGTGGGTTGCGATACGGACAAATTCTTGATTTTTTTTGCTGAGTTTATCCAAAGAAACTTGTGTCATAAGATCTCCTTTTAATTAAAATAATTTTTTGTGAATGAGGTAAACTGTCAGTGAAACACTGATCGCAAAGGCGATGAAAATAATAATCCAAAAAGCATGTGGCTCCCCATTGAGTGGTAAGTCATTGTTTTTGAAATTCATTCCATAGGCTGAGAAAATCATAGTTGGAATGGACATGACAATCGTCACTAAAGCTAGAGCTTTCATGATGTTATTTTGATTATTTGAAATGATAGAAGCAAACGTATCTGTCATACTGTGCAAGATATTTCCATAAATATCCGCCATCTCAATTGCCTGTTGAGTTTCGATGAGTGTATCTTCTAGCAAATCCTCATCTTCCAAATATTTTTTGATATTACTTGTAGCGCTGGTTAATTTTTTTATTACACGCTCATTGGTTTTTAAGGACGCTTTGAAATAGACAATCGTTTTTTCAAGTTCCATGAGTTCAATTAGTTCTTCATTCCGAGTTGACTTGTGTAGCTGACTTTCAATTTGCTCGCTTTTACGATCAATGGAACGAAGCGCTGTCAAATACAGCTCGGCGTTTCGATAAAGAATTTGGAAAATAAAGCGAGAACGCATAAACGTATAGAAATTACGTAATCGTCGATTAATAAAAATATCAAGTAATGGAAGTTTTTCCAAACAGGTAGTAATAATCGCATCTTCAGTGATGATAATTCCCAGAGGAATGGTGACATAGTAAGTCTGATTATTTCGCTCCTCTGTAATTGGAACATCCACGATAATCAAAGTATATTCATCTTCGATGGTAACACGAGACATTTCCTCTGCGTCAAGGGGTGCTCGTAAGTCCGTAATATCAATGTCAAAGGCATTGGAAATTTCAGTAGACTCACTTTGAGAAGGGTTGACTAAATTGATCCAAGTCCCCGACTCAAGCGTATCAATTTCTTTAAATTCAGTTGTTGTTGATAGAAAGACTTGTTTCATGTTTTCCTCCTTCAGTTATTTGCACACCGTACTATTATACTATAAAATTCCGAGTTTTTGGGTAAAAGATTGAAGAAAATTTTGTTATAATAGAAAGAAGTTTAAAATAAAGTGTGGTAAGAATGCAGGATAAAATTATCATTCATGGAGCACGAGCTCATAATTTAAAAAATATTGATGTTACGATTCCGCGGGACAAACTGGTTGTAGTGACTGGTTTGTCTGGTTCGGGCAAGTCTAGTTTAGCTTTTGATACTCTCTATGCAGAGGGACAACGGCGTTATGTGGAAAGTCTGTCGGCTTATGCTCGCCAATTTTTGGGCAATATGGAAAAACCAGACGTGGATTCAATTGACGGACTTAGTCCAGCCATTTCTATTGATCAAAAAACGACCAGCAAGAATCCGCGGTCAACGGTTGGAACAGCTACGGAAATCAATGATTACCTTCGTTTGCTTTATGCACGTGTGGGAACTCCTTACTGTATCAATGGGCATGGAGCTATTACCGCTTCTTCTGTGGAGCAGATTGTCAATCAGGTTTTGGAATTGCCAGAGCGTCAGCGGTTGCAAATCCTAGCGCCCATTGTTCGCAAGAAAAAAGGGCAACACAAGACAATTTTTGAGAAAATTCAAAAAGACGGATACGTGCGTGTGCGCGTGGACGGAGATATTTATGATGTCACAGAAGTTCCAGAGCTTTCTAAAACAAAAAAGCACGATATCGAAGTAGTGGTAGACCGGATTGTTATTAAGGACGGTGTACGCAGTCGGTTATTTGATTCGATTGAAGCAGCCTTAAGAATTGCAGACGGTTATGTGGTGATTGACACGATGGATGACAAGGAATTACTCTTTTCCGAGCATTATGCTTGTCCAGTCTGTGGCTTTACGGTACCTGAGTTGGAACCTCGTCTCTTTTCTTTTAATGCACCATTTGGCTCTTGTCCTGATTGTGACGGTCTGGGTGTGAAGCTGGAAGTGGACTTAGATATGGTGGTTCCTGACAGTAGTAAGACCTTGCGGGAAGGCGCTTTGGCTCCTTGGAATCCTATTTCTTCAAATTACTATCCTCAAATGTTAGCTCAGGCGATGGAAGCCTTTGGCATCGATATGGATAAGCCTTTTGAGGAATTGAATGAGGAAGAAAAACAGCTGATTTTCTTTGGCTCAGATGGTCGGGAATTCCATTTTCACTATGAAAATGAATTTGGTGGCGTGCGGGATATCGACATCCCTTTTGAAGGAGTAGTAACCAATATCAACCGTCGCTACCATGAGACTAATAGTGATTTCACTCGTACCCAGATGCGAACCTATATGAATGAGCTGACCTGTGCAAGTTGTCAAGGTTATCGGCTGAATCCGCAAGCTTTGTCTGTTAAAGTAGGCGGTGAGAATGGTCTCAATATTGGTCAAGTGTCTGATTTGTCTATTGCAGATCATTTAGAATTACTTTCTCATCTGACTTTGACTGAAAATGAAGTGGCCATTGCAACACCGATTATCAAAGAAATCCGAGATCGCTTGACTTTTCTGAATAATGTCGGGCTTAATTACTTGACACTATCTCGTTCTGCTGGAACTCTATCAGGTGGTGAGAGTCAGCGGATTCGCTTGGCAACTCAAATTGGCTCCAACCTTAGTGGAGTCCTTTATATCTTAGATGAACCGTCTATTGGCTTGCACCAGCGGGATAACAATCGCTTGATTGCCAGTCTCAAAAAAATGCGTGATTTGGGCAATACTCTCATCGTAGTTGAACATGATGAAGATACTATGCGCGAAGCTGATTGGTTGATTGATGTTGGACCTGGAGCAGGTGTTTTTGGTGGTGAAATTGTTGCGGCAGGCACTCCAGAGCAAGTTGCAAAAAGCAAGAAATCAATTACAGGTCAGTATTTATCGGGCAAACGTGAAATTCCAGTGCCATTGGAGCGCCGCGTAGGAAACGGTCGCTTTATCGAAGTCACAGGTGCGCGCGAGCACAATTTGCAAAACATCACGGCCCGCTTCCCGTTGGGAAAATTTATAGCCGTGACGGGGGTTTCCGGTTCTGGGAAATCGACCTTGGTTAATTCCATTTTGAAAAAAGCAATCGCTCAAAAACTCAATCGTAATTCAGACAAACCGGGTAAATTCAAAGATATTTCAGGAATTGAGCATATTGATCGTTTGATTGATATTGACCAGAGCCCGATTGGCCGAACACCAAGATCCAATCCAGCGACGTATACTGGCGTCTTTGATGATATTCGCGATCTCTTTGCTCAGACTAACGAAGCCAAGATTCGTGGGTATAAAAAAGGGCGTTTCTCTTTCAATGTGAAGGGGGGACGCTGTGAGGCCTGCTCTGGGGATGGGATTATCAAGATTGAGATGCACTTTTTACCAGATGTTTATGTCCCTTGTGAGGTTTGCCATGGAACACGGTACAATAGTGAAACCTTGGAAGTGCACTACAAGGAGAAAAACATTGCTCAAGTTTTGGATATGACGGTTAATGATGCAGTGGAATTTTTTAAGCATATTCCTAAAATTGAGCGGAAACTTCAGACCATCAAAGACGTAGGACTAGGATATGTAACGTTAGGACAACCTGCCACAACTCTTTCTGGTGGGGAGGCTCAGCGGATGAAACTAGCCAGCGAACTTCACAAGCGCTCAACAGGTAAGTCTTTCTATATTCTGGATGAACCAACTACAGGTCTGCACACGGAGGATATTGCGAAACTTCTCCAAGTGCTATCACGTTTTGTAGATGATGGCAACACGGTTCTCGTCATCGAACATAATTTGGACGTTATTAAGACGGCCGATTACATTATTGACCTTGGACCAGAAGGTGGTATTGGTGGAGGTACTATTATTGCTACTGGTACACCGGAAGAAGTAGCTGCAAACTCTGCTAGCTATACTGGCCAGTATCTAAAAGGAAAGTTAAAATAAGATTTAAAAGACTCTGCTTTTTTAGGCAGAGTCTTTTTTATAATAAATTACGAATTTTTTCTTTTATAAATGGGTTAAGAGAATA
>ERZ773090.340-NODE-340-length-29289-cov-7.72604_pt1 | contig 29289 bp, 25 predicted proteins | sample MGYA00580579_ERZ773090 | MGnify/ENA primary metagenome ERZ773090 (study PRJEB29015, sample SAMEA2738014) | human oral metagenome | biome: human oral; feature: human-associated habitat; material: dental | place: China | collected 2132 ... | reverse complement strand
ATTCATGTGGAACGTTATAGTGAGAGCAAAGAGGGCGCGGGGGAGCCGGATTGCAGTACATTCAGGCCGGATGCCGCTACGGTGCGGCGCTATTTCTCAAGAGCGCAGCAAATTAGCCGCCGAGAGTGGATGCATGAGATAACCATGGTTACATGCAACGCCTCCGGCACAATGACGCTGCAAGACGGACGTAAAGTGGAATGGGGCCTTAGACCCAGCCGCTCAGCCCGCGTCAGTATTGAAGGAGAGCCATACCAGGAATACTTCTTGTTCTGCTCGAAGGCGGATTGTGGTTTCCCGCCCTTTTGGTGACAAACGGCCATTCAATAATTGCCTTCATGCGCAACGCGTGAAGGCAATTTTTCTGGAGACGATGACATGCATCAAATTCAGCGCCTTGCCGGGCAGCTGCGCCGTAAATATTCCACGACAGAATCGGAAGCTTTTGCCTATTCAACAGTTTCCCGTAAAACAGGTTCGGAAGCGCTGACAGCCCGATGGTGATAAAACGTCATGAATTTCAAATGGCTAGCCTTCCTGCCTTTCATTCTGACGTCTGGCAACATATCTTTGGCCCAGCAAATGACTATTCATGATTCCTGTGTAAAAGTCTTGGAAGAGGACTTTGCTGACGATAGGATCACGCTATGCCCTTCGTCACTGCCGCCCATCAAGACAATTCAGGTGGAACGTTATAGTGAGAGCAAAAAGGGAATAGGGGAGCCGGATTGCAATACATTTCATCCGGACGCCGCTACAGTGCGGCGCTATTTTTCAAAAGCGCGGCAAATTAGCCGCTGGGACTGGACGCATAAGCTAACCATGATTTCATGCAGCGCTTCTGGCTCCATGACGCTGGAAGATGGGCGCAAAGCGCGCTGGGGAATTAGACCCAGCCGCGCGGCTCTCATCAGAATTGATGGAGGAGACTACCAGGAATACTTCTTCTTTTGCTCGAAAGCGGATTGCGGTTTTTCGCCATTCTGGTGACAAGCGGCCATTTCAACAATCGCCTTCATGTGGTGCGTGAAGGCGATTTTTATTGGGATAATGGGGCCAAAATTTGCATATACAGACCATGCGGATTGACTTCTCTTTTTGATATGCCATGACCTCTACTTCTGTCGCCATTGTTGATTACGGCATGGGCAATCTGCGCTCCGTGGCGCAAGCCGTGCTGCATGCCGCACAGGGCCTGCCCGTGAGCGTGGCCGTTACCAGCCAGCCGCAGGCCGTGCGCGATGCCGCGCGCGTCATCCTTCCCGGCCAGGGCGCCATGGGCGACTGCATGGCCGCCTTGCGAGCCAGCGGCTTGCAAGAAGCCGTGCTGCAAGCTGCTGCCAGCAAACCGCTTCTGGGCATTTGCGTGGGCATGCAAATGCTGTTGGAGCACAGTGCCGAAGGACACACCGCCGCTGGCACACCGGGGCTGGCGCTGTTACCGGGTGAAGTGCTGAAATTCGACTTCGCGGGCCGCCGCGCGCCTGACGGCAGCGCCTACAAAGTGCCGCAAATGGGCTGGAACCGCGTGCGCCCCTGCACGCATTCAGGCGTCCGGCACCCGCTCTGGGAAGGCGTGCGCAACCCGCCCGCGCCGGGCGAGAGCGGGGCCGCCCGGGCCGAAGAAGCGGATGGCGGCGAGCCGTGGTTCTACTTCGTTCACAGCTACTACGCCTGCTGCGCCCGCGCCGAAGACGTAGCGGGCCAGACCGAATATGGCGGCCTGCGCTTTGCTAGCGCCATCGCGCGCGGCAACCTGTTCGCCACGCAGTTCCACCCCGAAAAAAGCGCGGAACAGGGCTTGCGCCTGTTTCGCAATTTCCTGCGCTGGAATCCGTGAAGGCCGCAAGGGCGGCGCTCATTCAGCAGCGCGCCCGGAAAACGGGTGAGTAAATGACTGCGCCTGCCCGCATTGCGCAGGGCATCTTGCGCCTTTCAGCATCCACATTCAGCGGGCCTGTGGAGCCGAGACTGCCAAGAATAAACACTGGTTTTTTCAGGTGTTTTTTTAGGTTTGCAGTGATGCTTCCTTGATTTTTTGAATAGACTGCGGATTTTCGGGTCATAGGCATATCTTTGCAGGATTCTCCAAATAAGCAGACAAACTTTCCGGCCTGAAATCCGCAGCAATATTCTGAAAATATCCATGAAGTATTCCGGCTTGGTATTTCATTGGGCAGCAGCGCCCGTCGCGCCCATGACCGGGCAAGCCCTGAACGGCCAGATGCGCCCCCAGTGCCAGCTGCGATAAAGTCGCCGCCGCCATTGGAGGCCAAGACAGCCGCGCCAATGGCAGGCAAAACCGGTGGCGGCGGCCTGCGCCGAAATCTGTGAAAGTGCAGACGCCCATTCAACGCCTTATTCGCTTTCATTCACCCCGTTCATTCAACCCGCTCAGGAGATTCAACATGGAAAACAATGCGCTCATTCAATACGGCTCTACGCAAGACAGCCGCACTTTCCACGCCGTGCGTCAAACCGAGCAAATCTGCGCATGGACGGTGCTGGGCATTGGCGGCTTTTTGCTGCTCGTGCTCATTGCCAATGTGCTCAGCTCGTTTTTCAAACATGGCATAGGCGAGGCCATTTTGGCGCTGCTGCTTGTGGGCGTGGTGCTGTGCCTGGTCTTTGTGGGCGTCACCAAGCTGCTGGAGCTGCTGGTTTTCAAGCCCTGGAAGGCCGTGCGCTACAGCGCCTGCGCCAAGCGCATGGCCGCCGAGGCGCAGCAAAACGGCCTGCGCCCCGTCGCCGCCCATCAGTGGACATGGCCGCAGCCCGGCGTGCTGGCGCTGGACAGGCAGAACAACGCGCTGTTCGCCTGTGTCTGGGGCAACGGCTACGAGCGCTTGCTGCTTTCGCCGCGCGAAGTCATTGGCGTGAAGGTGGAGCGAGAGTCTGAAATCCATACCGATACGAAGCATGGCGGCAGCTTCGCCCTCTTTTCCTCCGGCGGCTGGGGCTACCAGTTCGGCAGCCGCTCCAAGTCCAAGTCCGTCACCATTGAGCGCGCTTTTCTGGAGATTCACTACCAGCGCGAAGGCGCGGCCGCGCCCGGGTGGGTGGCCGTTCCTTATGGCGAGGAGCGCCGCGAGGCCGATTCAATGGCCGTGGCCATCCAGCAATGGCAGCGGCAGTAAGCCAGTCTGCCGGCCATTGGCGTGTTTCTTGCAGGAAAACACTCATTGCGCCCGCCGACGCGCGCGCCAGAATGCACCGGTTTTCTCTTCTTTCCCAGCAGCATCCATGCTTCTCATCCCCGCAATTGATCTGAAAGACGGCCACTGCGTGCGCCTCAAGCAAGGCGACATGGCCCAGGCCACCACCTTCAGCGAAGCGCCCGCCGACATGGCCTCGCACTGGCTGGAGCAAGGCGCGCGCCGCCTGCATCTGGTTGATTTGAATGGCGCCTTTGCCGGCAAGCCGCAGAACATGGCGGCCATTCGCGCCATCTTGCGGCAAGTGGCGGGCCAGGCGCCCGTGCAGCTGGGCGGCGGCATCCGCGATCTGGACACCATTGAAAAGTACCTGGACGCGGGCATCAGCCACGTCATCATCGGCACCGCCGCCGTCAAAAACCCCGGTTTTCTGAAAGACGCCTGCGCCGCGTTTGACAGCCACATCATCGTGGGCCTGGACGCGCGCGAGGGCAAAGTGGCCACCGACGGCTGGAGCCGCGCCACGCACCACGAAGTGACCGATCTGGCGCGCAAGTTCCAGGACTGGGGTGTGCAAAGCATCATCTACACCGACATAGGCCGCGACGGCATGCTCACCGGCATCAACATCGAGGCCACCGTGCGCCTGGCGCAGGCGCTTTCCATCCCCGTCATCGCCTCCGGCGGCCTGTCTTCGATGAGCGACATCGAACAGCTCTGCGCCGTGCAGGGCGAAGGCATTGAAGGCGTCATCTGCGGCCGCGCCATCTACAGCGGCGCGCTGGACTTTGCCGCCGCGCAGGCATGCGCCGACGCGCTGTGCGCCAGCGCGGACAAGCCAGCGAGCGGCGCGGCCCGCGCGTGAGAGCCTGCTCGCAGCCCAGCCTTCATGCGCCGGGTTTAGGTTCAGCGCCTCATTTAGCTCCGCTTTTCATAGCATGAGGTCCTAGTGAAACCAGCGCGAGATGGCTTTTCGATACCTCTGAATTCGCTCCTGTTTCTGATGTTTCATGGTGCTTGCCAGAAGCTGGCTGCCGCTTGCCGCCAAGGGTGAAATGCCCGTGCGGGCCAAGTTGTCCGCTTCTTGATCCTCCAGATAACCTGTTCACACCCCGTTCGCAGACGCCAGAAGCGCAAACTCGGGCGGTCTGCGGCCTTGCAAGCCCTCGCCGGGCTGCAAATTGAATGCAAGTGAGCTGTGTGTGGAGCACAAGCCCCGTTTGCACCTTGCTGCTCCATCCTGATGCGCCGCCTCTGGCGGTCAGACTTTGCGGCCAGATGCTGAACAGGTTCCGGTTAAGGCGGGCCGTCAGTCCGCGCGGCGATGGCGGGCAAGAAGGCCATGTCCGCTTCAGGCCCGAGGCCGCAAGCCCAGCCAGCGCCAGACCTCCAGCATGGCCAGAGCCAGCGATCTGGCCGCCCCTTTATCTTTGTTGTCCCTTTCACCGCCATGTCTGAAGCACACCGCAACGCCCTCGTTTTGTTTTCCGGCGGGCAGGACTCCACCACCTGCCTGGCCTACGCCCTCACGCGCTACGAGCGCGTGGAAACCATCGGCTTTGACTACGGCCAGCGCCATCGCGTGGAGCTGACGCAGCGGCTGGCCGTGCTTGCTGCGCTGCGCCAGCGCTTTGCGGCCTGGAGCGGGCGGCTGGGAGAGGACCACGTGCTCGATTTGCCCGTGCTCGGCCAGATCAGCGACACCGCCATGACGCGCGACATCGCCATCGAAACACAAGCTGGCGGCGTGCCTAACACCTTTGTGCCTGGCCGCAATTTGCTGTTTCTCACCCTGGCGGCGGCGCTGGCCTGGCGGCGCGGCCTGAGCGTCATCGTCACCGGCGTGTGTGAAACCGATTTTTCCGGCTACCCCGATTGCCGCGACGACACCATGAAAGCCCTGCAAGTGGCGCTCACCCTCGGCATGGACCGCCGCTACGTCATCGACACCCCGCTCATGTGGCTGGACAAGGCCGCCACCTGGCAGCTCGCACACGATTTGGGCCAGCAGGCCGACCCCGCAGGCGGCGGCGCAGACCTGGTGCGCCTGATTACCGAGCACACCCACACCTGCTACCTGGGTGACCGCACCCATCGCCACCCCTGGGGCTGGGGCTGCGGCCACTGCCCCGCCTGCGAGCTGCGCGCCCGGGGCTGGGCGAAATACAGCCAGCCGCGCTCAAGCAGCTGATCGCACCTGGCTCGTAGTCGGACTATGAACAGTTTCCAGGGCCATCTTTAGCGCCTGAAAGCAAAGCTGGACGTGTCTTGACTGATGGTCTGCCCCAAGGTTCAGGCACCAGGAAAGCAGAAAAAGGCTTTTTCCGCTTCTTTATCAATAGCATGGTGTCTTGGCGGAATGTGCGCTAATGCCGTTTCAATGCGCCTTGAATCCGCTCCTCTTTTTAATGCGCTGGTTTGCGGCGGACTGTCTCGATGCCGCCTAGAATCTGGCTGATTCAACCAGTTGAGCCAGGCCGTGCGCCTGGCCTGTTTTTTCGCAAGGAGACCACACATGACTGCCGCCATGCCGGCCGCGAGCGCGGCCACTGTGGGCTTGTTTGAGGCCAAGACCCGTTTGTCCGAATACGTCGCCCGCGCCGAGCGGGGCGAAGAAGTCATCATCACCCGGCACAACAAGCCCGTGGCCCGCATCGTGCCCATGACGGCTGAAGCGCCCGCGCGGCCCGTGCCGCGTTTTGTGCAGCGCACGTTCCAGATGGGACTGCCGCAGCAGCCAGACGCCGGGCAGCCAGGCAAGCTGGCAGGCGAGCTGGACGTGCAGGCATTTTTGGCGCTGGACGCCCGGCTCAATGCCGAGTGGCAAGCGCAGCAAAAACAGCCGCCGCACCGCTCTGGCCGCTCCAGGCATGCGGCGCAGCAGCCCGCCGCCAGCGCAGATGCCGCAAGCAAAGCCGCCGCAGATTGAGACCGCGCCGTGAAACTGCCTGATACCAATGTGCTGGTTTACAGCGTCAATGCCAGCAGCCCCCAGCATGCGGCGGCCACGGTCTGGCTGGAGCAGGCGTTTGCCAGCCAGGCCGTGGCCTTTGCCTGGAATGCGCTGATTGGCTTTGTGCGCATTGCCACGCATCCGCGCGTGATGCCTGCGCCTTTGTCGGTGGCCGAGGCCACAGGCGTGGTGGACGAGTGGCTGGCGCATCCGCATGCCGTGCTGGCGCAGCCGGGCGCCCGCCATGCCGATTTGTTTTTCAAGCTCTTGCTGCAATGCGGCGCGGGCGGCAACCTGACCAATGACGCCCACCTGGCCGCGCTGGCCATTGAGCACGAAGCCGCCGTGGGCACGTTTGACGCCGATTTCCTCCAGTTCAGGGGCGTGCAAGTGGACTTGCTGCGCCCTGATTCTTTTTCTTCACAACAACCATGACGACCCATTCAGTCCCCCACATGTCCGTGGCGCAAATCCGCCAGACTTTTCTCGACTTTTTCGCCGCGCGCGGGCACACCATCGTGCCTTCTTCGCCGCTGGTGCCTGCCAATGACCCCACGCTCATGTTCACCAACAGCGGCATGGTGCAGTTCAAGGATGTGTTTCTGGGCGCCGACAAGCGCCCCTACAACCGCGCCACCAGCGTGCAAGCCTGCCTGCGCGCGGGCGGCAAGCACAACGATCTGGAAAACGTGGGCTACACCGCGCGCCACCACACTTTTTTCGAGATGCTGGGCAACTGGAGCTTTGGCGACTATTTCAAGAAAGAAAGCCTGCAATGGGGCTGGGAGCTGCTCACGCAGGTCTACAAGCTGCCGCCCGAGCGCCTGCTGGCCACCGTCTATCACGAAGACGACGAGGCGTATGACATCTGGACGAAAGTCATCGGCCTGCCGCCCGAGCGCGTGATTCGCATTGGCGACAACAAGGGCGGCAAATACAAGAGCGACAACTTCTGGATGATGGCCGACACCGGCCCTTGCGGCCCCAGCAGCGAAATCTTCTACGACCACGGCCCTGACGTGCCCGGCGGCCCTCCCGGCAGCCCTGATGAAGACGGCGACCGCTTCATTGAAATCTGGAACCACGTCTTCATGCAGTTTGAAATGCATGAAGACGGCAGCGTCACCCGCCTGCCCGCGCCCTGCGTGGATACCGGCATGGGGCTGGAGCGCCTGGCCGCCATCTTGCAAGGCGTGCACAGCAATTACGAGATTGATTTGTTTCAGGCGCTCATCCGCGCCGCCGCGCGCGAAGTGGGCGTGCCCTTCAGCATGGACGTGCCCAGCCTGAAGGTGATTGCCGACCACATCCGCGCCTGCTCTTTTCTTATTGCCGACGGCGTCATTCCTGGCAACGAAGGGCGCGGCTATGTGCTGCGCCGCATCATCCGCCGCGCCATTCGCCACGGCTACAAGCTGGGGCAAAAGCAGCCGTTTTTCTACAAGCTCGTGCCTGATCTGGCGCGGGAAATGGGCAGCGCCTATCCCCGTTTGGCCGAGCAGGAGGCGCACATCACCGAAACGCTTAAGGCCGAGGAAGAACGCTTCTTCGAGACGCTGTGGAAAGGCATGCTGGTTTTAAATACCTCTATTGCTGCGAAGTGTGCAGAAGAAAAGAATATTAAAAATCTGATTCCTTATCCATTTGGTCAATATCGCAATTATTCCTTTGAATATTACGTTGGTGATTTAGATGGAAATCAGGTGCATTTTGCTCTTATTGAAAGCTCAACGCCAGATCGTGATCTTGAAGTTGTTAAAAAGGTTAATGAGTTCAATAGACCAAAGCATCCGCTATATTCTTGTATAAGGGGATGTCCTAAATTTGAACCCAATGACCCAAACACTTATATCTATTTGGATCCTGTCATTCTCCCAGGCGACGTGGCCTTCAAACTGCACGACACTTACGGCTTCCCGCTCGACCTGACGCAAGACGTGTGCCGTGAGCGCGGCGTGACGGTGGACGAGGCAGGCTTTGATGCCGCCATGCAACACCAGAAAGACACGGCCCGTGCCGCAGGCAAGTTCAAGATGGATAAGGCATTGGCCTACGACGGCGCGCCCAGCCGTTTCACCGGCTACACCAGCCTGCAAGAGCAGGCCATCGTGCTGGCACTGTATGCCGACGGCGCGCCCGTGCAGCAACTGCAAGCTGGGCAAAGCGGCGTGGTCGTGCTGGACGCCACGCCCTTTTACGCCGAAAGCGGCGGCCAGGTGGGCGATGCCGGCTGGCTCACCGCCCCCGGCGTGGTGTTTGAAGTGGCCGACACGCAAAAAATCAAGGCTGGCGTGCACGGCCACCACGGCGCGCTCACACAAGGCGCGCTCAAGGTGGGCGACGCCGTGCAGGCGCAAGTGGACACGCAGCGCCGCCAGGCCACCATGCGCAACCACAGCGTCACCCACCTCATGCACAAGGCCCTGCGCGAAGTGCTCGGCAGCCATGTGCAGCAAAAAGGCTCGCTCGTCGATGCCGCCAAAACCCGCTTTGACTTCACGCACGGCGCGCCCGTCACGCCCGAAGAAATCGCCGAAATCGAACGCCGCGTGAACGCCGAAATCCTGGCCAACACCGCCACGCAAGCGCGCGTGATGGACATCGACAGCGCCCGCGAAACCGGCGCCATGATGCTTTTTGGCGAGAAATACGGCGACACCGTGCGCGTGCTCGACATCGGCGCCAGCCGCGAGCTGTGCGGCGGCACCCACGTGGCCCGCACCGGCGACATTGGCCTGTTCAAAATCGTCATGGAAAGCGGCGTGGCCGCCGGCATCCGCCGCGTGGAAGCCATCACGGGCCTGAACGCCCTGAACTGGGCGCAAGCCACCGAAAACGCCGTGCAATCGGCCGCCGCCGCCCTGCACGCCCCCGCTGCCGATCTGCAAGGCCGCCTGCGCCAAACGCTCGATCACATCAAAACGCTGGAAAAAGAAGTGGCCCAGCTCAAGGGGCGCCTAGCCAGCGCCCAGGGCGGCGAACTGGCCAGCCAGGCCGTCAGCGTTCATGGCGTGCAGGTGCTCGCCGCCCGCCTCGATGGCGCAGACGCCCAAACCCTGCGCGAGACGATGGACAAGCTCAAAGACAAACTCAAAACCGCCGCCATCGTGCTGGCCGCCACATCCGAAGGCAAAGTGCAGCTGGCCGCAGGCGTCACGCCCGACACCGTGGGCCGCATCAAGGCGGGCGAACTCGTGAATTTCGTCGCCCAGCAAGTAGGCGGCAAAGGCGGCGGCAAGCCCGACATGGCCATGGCCGGCGGCACCAACGCCGCCGCGTTGCCCCAGGCCCTGCAAAGCGTGCAAGGCTGGGTGGCCGCCAAACTGGCCTGAGAGCCTGCTCGCATCGTGGGTGTGAAAAGCGCGGCCTCGGGCGCGGCTTGCGGCGTTACGACTCATCCCGATCCGCTCTTTCGCCCCTCACGTTCAAATCATGAACAGGTTCTGAAAGCCAGCGCCCGGGGCTGCCAGGCCCGGGCGGCAAGAGAACGGCCAGAAAGGGAAGCCAAAAGAAAAAGCCCAAAAGGAGCCAAAACAATGAGCAAAGGCCGGCGTCGATTGGGTCTTTGCGGGATCACGATTGGCACGCCTTGCGCTTGCAATGGCTCTATCAGCCATTGAACATCAAACGCTTTGTCTGCCAGCAGCGCCCCAAACTTTTGGTTCCGCATCAGTTCCTGGTCTCCTTCGCTGGCATGCCGCTGGCATGGCATCAGAGCGAACTTGAGCAGATTGCCGGCGCATCGCACAAGGCCCGTATCCTGCCGAGTGAGTGGCCTATGGTCTGGCTTTGAGTCCCGCGCCCGGGCTGTGACGGTGCACTTTCACGATCGTGGCATCGGCCATGGCGTATTGCATATCCGGCTGGTCGCTGACGGCATCAAAGAGTTTTTTGCCAGATATGGCCTTGCCCCCGTCGCGAAAGCGCTTGAAGACGGAGTTGCATTTGCCAAATTCTTCAGGCCAATCGCGCCAGGGGCTGTGTACACGATCCACAGCACGGCCTCTGCAAATCAAGCGCTTATTCGCGCCTCTTGGCCCTGCATCGACAGACGTGCCCAGGCAGTACGGGGTCATTAGCGCTCACTGCTTGTCGCTTGATACTCATCTTTCCATGGCGGGATTGCAGCCATAAGAGGTGATTTTCAACAAGCCCTAGTGGAAAGTGCGCAAAACGGCATTTCATACCCCCTGAATTTGCTCCTGCTCTGCCGAAGCCATTACCCGCCCTTACTCGGGCTTACAACGGAGCCATCATCCTGCTGCCCCCGTTTTGCCTCACGATCAATTCTGGTTTGAAAACTTCCGCATGGGCATCTTCCCGAATCTGTTTGCAGACGGTCAGTTTCTCAAAGATGCCACCAGCCTGAACCATTTTTTGCGCCAAATCACGCCCAACACCGGTGCGTATGATTTGGGCGTGGTATTCGATGCCGTTGCCGCCGTGTTCGACCGCATTGGCGAAGACGTGTTGATTATCCACTCACAAGGCGGCGGCCCAGGTTGGCAGACCGTGCTGAAAAAATCCTGAAAAGAGAAAACCGTAGTTTCCTACGAAACCGGCACCGAGTTTGTTTTCGCCGAAAACGAAATGCCGAGCGTTGCCACACCCGCTAACGACGCCGCCAACATTTCACTCTCGCAGCCTATCAGTACCGAACGTTTCGCCCTGCTGACCCAAATGCCTATCGTCATCTATTACGGTGATTACATTTCGGCAGAGAACCCGCATTGGGCATCGCAGCGGTGGATTGAGCGTGTCCGTATGGCGCAAGCCTTCGCCGACTGTGTCAACCGCCACGGCGGCGATGCCAGCGTTGTGCGCCTGCCTGACATCGGCATACGCGGCAACAGTCATTTCGCCTTTACCGAAGCAAATAACGTGGAAATCGCTGATGTGTTGGCAAACTGGTTGGAAGAAAAAGGTCTGAAATAAGCAGCCCGCACACGATAAAGCGAGCCTTCCCTTATTTCCAACCAGTCTCCTAGAAGTTCCACGAACTTCGCCATCACCGCAAGAAAAAAGCTTTTTCCTTGCGGAAATCCCGTTGGATTGCTTGAGGCGCCACCGCAGACAGCATTCGCTGGTGCGGCGGGTTTGGGAAGAATTCGAAATAACCCGAGATGACTATTGGCAGCGATAGCCGTCTCTTTCTTTATACGTTGCCACTTTCGGATAGGCGCAGAGTAGCATTTTTAATAATGTTTGCGCAGAGTTTGCCGCCTCGTCCTTCTTCTCCGCTTGATAGGCGGATGGCGGCGGGCCGCCAGTGGCAAAAGGTGCTGAAAAACGAGGCACGGCGGCCATTTCCTTGTCCGTCAGGCACTTGCGCGCGGCATACACGTTTGCCCCCGGCTTTTCCACAGCTTTGCGCCCGCAGGGTGTGAAAAAGCCGGTTTGCTTTGAACAGGTTCTCGCGCCTGGGGCCGCGAGCGCGGCGCTGCCAAAAAAGAAGGCAGCGGCGGCGAATCCTTGGCTTTCAGTCACTTGCGCGCGCCGTACCGGCTTGTCCACGGCTTGCCCACAGCTTTGCGCCCGGCGCGTGTGCAAAACCGCCGCGCCTGGCTGGCGCGCCCTGCCCATTTTTCAGGCAAATCATGCGCTGCCTTGCCGCGCAGGCACTTGCGCGCGCCATACCGGTTTGCCCACGGCTTTTCCACAGGCTTGGGCCTGGGCGATGGGGACAAATGGAGCAAGTGGAACGAGCCGGGCGGAATCGTGCGAAATCGCGCGGGGATAAGCGGCGCGCCGGACGCCGGATTGCGAACAGGCTCTCAATACCCGGCTTTGCCGCCGGGTCTGCGGCGGGCGAACAAGCCTGCTGTGCGCGCGCCCTGGCTGGCAAAGCGCTCGCGGCGCGCCCGTTTGGGATCGACGCGCAGGGGCCGCCAGATTTCCACGCGATCGCCGTCTTGCAAGGCCGCGCCGGGCGCGCAGGGGCGGCCCCAGATGCCGTAGGTCAGCGCGGCGCGCGCGTTTTCAGGCAGCCCTTGCAGCAGGCCGCTGGCCTGCACGGCCTGCGCCAGGGTGGCGTCTGCGGGCAGTTGCAGGCGGGCCAGCTGCACCTGGCGCGCGGCGCTGGCCCAGGCGACGGTGACGCCAATGAGGCCGCTGGCGCCGCCGCATGAGGGGGGGCTGGCGGCGGATGAGGCGGATGAGGGCGGCGCGGCGTTCGTCATGGCTGGCCGTACACCTGCTCGGCGCGCTGGATGAAGGCGTCCACCATCGTGGCGGCGATCTTGTCGAACACGGGGCCGACCAGCGCCGACAGCGCCTTGCTGTCAAAGCCGTAATCCAGCGCCAGCGTCACGCGGCAGGCGCGCTCGCCCGCCTGCCCCACGGGGGTGAAAGTCCACAGGCCATTGAGCGTGGAAAAGGGGCCTTTGACCAGCTGGATGCGCAGCTCGCGGTCCGCAATGTGCGTGTTGTAGGTGACAAAGCTTTGTTTCAGGCCCTTGAAGGCGATGCCGACTTCGGCGGTCATGCCCTTGCCGTCCGCGTCTTGTCCGATGACGCGGCCCAGGCTGCACCAGGGCAGAAATTCAGGGTAGCGGGCCACGTCCCGCACCAGCTCGAACATCTCGTGGGCGCTATACCAGATAAGAACGGATTTGCGGACGGTTTTCATGGAAAATCTTGCGTTTTTCGCGCGCCTGGCCTTCGGCTGGCCTGGGCGTCAAGCCGCAAATTCTAGAAACCCGCAGGGTTTCAGCCTTTTTCCTGCCTTCCCTCCCGCCTTCCATTCAGCCTTTCTTCACGCATGGCCGCCAAGAAAAAAACCGCTTCCAAAACGCCCAACCCCGTCATTGCCAGCAATAAAAAGGCCGCCTTCAATTACTTTTTTGAAGAGCGCCACGAAGCGGGCATGGTGCTGCAAGGCTGGGAAGTGAAGGCGCTGCGCGCGGGCAAGGCGCAACTGACCGACGGCTACGTGGTCATTCGCGGCGGGGAGCTGTTTGTCATTGGCTGCCAGATCAACCCGCTGGGCACCGCCAGCACGCATGTGCGCCCCGAGGCGGCGCGCACCAAAAAGCTGCTCATGCACCGCGACGAAATCCGCCGCCTGATCGGCAAGGTGGAGCAAAGGGGCTACACGCTCATTCCGCTGAACCTGCACTGGAAAAATGGCCGCGTGAAGTGCGAAATCGCCCTGGCCAAGGGCAAGGCCGAACACGACAAGCGCGACACCATCAAGGAGCGCGAAGGCAAGCGCGAAGCGCAGCGCGCCATGAAGTCGCTCAGCCGCTGACGGCCCGCCCGCCGCCCGCGCCTGCAAGCGGGCCGCAAGGGGCTGCGAGCCGGAATGCAGGCATTTGGAATGCGCAAGGCATGAGCAGAAGGCAAGGCGCAAGGGCGTTATTTCGCTTCTGTTTTCATAGCGTATGGTCTTAGTGGAACCTGCGCCGAGCGGCATTTTCAGCCCTTGAATCCGCTCCTGATTTTGATACCGCTCTGCCTTCTCATGGCTGATCTGCAAGGCGCGCGAAGGCCGGGCGGCGCAGCCAGCCAGGGCCGCCCGGCTTTCGCTTCGCGCCGTTTTCTCTGCGCAAGAGGGCAGGGCGGCGGCAAGGCGCGAACGGGCCAGCCTGTTCGTTGAACCCACCGTTTCTGAGGATTTCCGCGCCCGCGCAGGCAGGGGGAATGCGAATGACCCGCTCGGCGTAGAAGGGAAGGAAAGGAGAGACTGAATTCGCTCCTTGATCCATAGCAGAACGTCCTAGTGAAACGGGCGCAGAATGGCATTTCGACTCCCTCAAATTCGCTCTTGTTTTTGATGCAACCGGGCGCGGGGTCTGCCGCCTAGCGGCCGTCTCGGCTCATCCGGCCCATCGCCCATCAAGACCAGGCGGCGAACAGCTTTCTAGCGCCCGCGCAGAAAGAGCGCGTCCAGCTCTTTCATGGAGAGTTGCCGCCAGGTGGGGCGGCCGTGGTTGCATTGGTCGGCGCGGTCGGTGGCTTCCATCTGGCGCAGCAGGGCGTTCATTTCCGGCAGGGTGAGGCGGCGCCTGGCGCGGATGGCGCCGTGGCAGGCCATGGTGGCCAGGATTTCGTGGTGGGCGCGTTGCAGCACGGCGCTGCCTTCGGGCAGGGGGCCGTGCTGGATGAGTTCGGCCAGCACGGCGCGCGCCAGCGCCACGGGGTTGCCTGCGGCCAGCGGGGCGGGCACGGCGCGCACGGCCAGGGTTTTGGGCGAGAAGGGCGTGATTTCCATGCCCAGCAGGGCGAGCGTGGCGGCGTGCTCTTCCGCAGCGGCGGCTTCTTGCAAGGTGGCGGCGAAGGTGGCGGGAATCAGCAGCGGCTGGCTTTGCACGCGCGAGGCGGCCAGTTGCGCTTTCATGCGCTCGTAAACGATGCGTTCGTGCGCGGCGTGCATGTCCACGATGACCATGCCGGCGGCGTTTTCGGCCAGCACGTAGACGCCGTGGATTTGCGCGACGGCGCGGCCTAATGGGCCGTCTGCTTCGGGGCTGTCCGCTTCGGGGCCTGCCCCGCCCGGCTGTTGCGGCGCTGCGGCGGCTGGCGGGAAGGCGGGCGGCTCGTTGATTTCGTGCCGGGGGCCAGCGCTCATGGCAACCCAGGCTTCGGCCATGCGCTGCGGCGGCACGCGCGGTTCGGGCGGCCAGGCCGCTGGCCGCGCGGCATGCGGGGCCGTGTGCAGCGTCAAGGGTCGCTGTTCGCCCGCGTGGGCGCTGGCCGGGGCGGCATCCGGGGTGTCGCGCTCAACGCTGGCCGTGCCGCCCGCCGCTGCGTCGCCCGCTTGCGCGGCGCGGCTGGCGGCCAGCGCGTTTTCCACAGCGTGGCGCACGGCCTGGTGCACTTGGCGGCTGTCGCGAAAGCGCACTTCGATTTTGGTGGGGTGCACGTTCACGTCCACGCGGGCGGCATCGACTTGCACGTGCAGCAGCCATACAGGCTGGCGGTGGCCGTGCAGCACGTCTTCATAGGCGCTGCGGGCGGCGTGGCTGATGACTTTGTCGCGCACGTAGCGGCCATTGACCCAGGCGTATTGCTGGTCGGCGCGGCTGCGGGCGGCGTCGGGCAGGCCGGCGCGGCCTGTCACGCGTACGCCGCCTTCTTCATGCGCCACGGGCAGGCTGCGGGCCAGAAAGTCTTCGCCCAGCACGTCGGCCATGCGCCGCGCCAGCGCCTGCTGCAGCGGCAGGCTGGCGGGCTGCGCGCGCCACTGCTCCAGCAGCTTGCCTTCGTGCCACAGGGCAAAGCCCACGTCGGGCCGCGCCAGCGCGTGGCGGCGCAAAGCTTCCATGCAGTGCGCCAGTTCGGTGGCGTCGGCCTTGAGGAATTTGCGCCGCGCGGGCACGCTGAAGAAAAGCTCTTTGACTTGCACGGTGGTGCCGCGCGCGCGTGCGGCCTGCTGCAATTCGCCCGTGCGCGCCTGGAGCTGCCAGGCGCTGCCGGCCCCTTCGGTGCGCGAGAGCAGCGTTGTTTCGGCCACGGAGGCAATGGCCGCCAGCGCTTCGCCGCGAAAGCCCATCGTGCCGACCGATTCCAGATCGCCCAGGCTGGCGATCTTGCTGGTGGCGTGGCGCTTGAGCGCCGTGGGCAGCTGCGTGGCTTCGATGCCGCTGCCGTCGTCTTCCACGGCAATGAGCCGCACGCCGCCGGCCAGCAGGCGCACGGCAATTTGCGTGGCCCCGGCGTCCAGCGCGTTGTCCAGCAGCTCGCGCACGACCGAGGCGGGGCGCTCGATGACTTCGCCAGCCGCAATCTGGCTGATGAGTTCGTCGGGCAGTTCGCGGATGGGGCGGGTAGGCTGGGTGGCGGGCATGGGTGATTTGCGGAAAGCAGCTTTGAACGCGCCTAGCTGTATATTTGCCGAGAATTTCGTTTGGGGCGTGTTGCTACGCGATGCTTATCCCTGCCCTCACCTCACTCGCTGAATCGCAAACAGCCCCTAGCTTCGACAAAGAGAGACATTTCTTCATGTTGATCTGTCTAGCTTTCGTCATAGAACATGCGAGCGCTTCACCGCGCTGCGGGTTGCGCGAACCCAAGCACGTATCCGTTGAGATCCTTAACGTAGAACTCCTTCATGCCGTAGAAGGTATCGTGCAAGTCGCGTACAACTTCACATTGCGTTTTCAGTCGAGCAGCGAGCGTTTCCAAATCGTCGACCTCGAAATACAGCACGGCACTGCTGCTGATGTCGGCGGAATCCGCAAAGGCGGGGATGTTCTCGCGCAGGCTCTTTTGCTCCTGCAACATAAGCTCGATATCGCCGTTCTTGATCAGTGCGTAGACCAGAACCTTGTTGCGATCATGCTGGAAGAGAACTTCCTCGGACCCCATCGGAACACTCATCACATGCTGGAAGCCCAGCACGTCGGCATAGAATTCGATGGCCTTGTTGACGTCCGCAACCATCATGTTACACCACAGTTTTTTCAGCATAATTTGCTCCTTTTCTGAACATTGAAAGAAATGCGCCGTCAGGCGCGCGATTGGAATCAGGAACGAATATACGGTTCGGGCAAGCGCTCCGCACCGATTCGCCCGACTGAAACTTTCGGTATTCGGATGCCAGATTCAATAATCCGACCTACAGCTTGCTCTTTTAGACTGCATTTTATTCTGCTGCTTTTTGCGCCAATCGTAAGTAATCCGTCAAATGCTTATTTTCTATATCTTCAAGCGTATGTAATTTCAAATGACGACGGCCTTTACCTTTGCCTTCCAATAAACCGTGCGGGTCTGCCATCTCGGCACCATGACCAAATTCCACAGTTATATGGTGCTTATAAACAAAAATGCCGCAAAACGGTTCGGGTGCAGCAAACAAAATACCGCCATATTTCACTTCTTCGCCTACTGTATCTACCAGTTGCCGTATTTTCGTGCGCACACTATTGGCTATTTCATACAAGGCAGGATTACTAATTTGCCAATCATCCAGCAGATTTTTTACTTTTTGGTTCATGGTCTCCTCCTAATTTGAGCTTGTAGGTTGGACATTGATGTCCGACAAAGCATTATAAACCGTTATCGTCGGGCATCAATGCCCGACCTACGCTTTTTTCAGACGGCCTTTAATAAGCAGGCGGAGCCTGTATCTGGGGGAACCAGGCTGGATAGAAAGCAGGAAATGGCAAAAATGGAAAAAACGGCATTTGCTCCCATCGCCACCCTGCGTGAACGCTTGATGCTGATTGCCAAGGCGCTCATGCCATTGGCGCCAATGGCGCTGGCTGTGCTATGGCTAAAACGCGTGGCAAAAGATTCCCAATTTGTGCTTTGCCACCCTTATGGCGCTGAAATCGTTTTGTATGGTTTTCTGGCGCTGACGCCATTGAGCATGACAGCCATCATGGTCATGATTCACGGCAGGTTTGCGAGCAGCATTTTGCGGCATCGTCAATTTCCGCCGCCCGGGCACAAAACATTCAGCCGCACCCGCTATCGCCATGGCTGGCGGGCAGTGGCGCTGGGATGGTTGATAGTGGTTTTAATAAGCTGTATGTTTGCAGTTTCTCTTTATGGCGCTTGGCTGGCGCATGAATGGATGAGCCGCCTGAATCACGATGCCATGCGAATGGAGCAGGAAAAGGCATGTCCAAAGCGCGGCTGAAACCATGCGCCCATTGAACAGGAATGCCAGTTTTCCTATTCAATTCTTTCCGCCAGCAAAATCCTGCGTGAATTCAGAAACCAAATATCGGACACTATTGGCTTTCAGCAGAAAGTCATGGCGGCGTATTCAAAGCGGGCGGCATGTGTTCAATCAGGCCGCCCGCTCCGGCATTTCCCCCCACGCCTGCCCCCGGCAGCCGTGCTGCCGCCAAAGTTCGGCGAAGGCGTCGCTGGCGAGCCAGTGCCATTCGCGTTCGCGGGCGGGGCGGATTTCGTCCTGCCAGCCGGCATCGGGCACGGCGGGGTGGCACATGATGAGCGCGCCTTGCGCGGGGGCGGCGGCCAGCCAGGTTTGCCAGCGGCGGGCAAGGGCGGCGGCGTCGCCGTCGAAGGCATAGACGCCGCCCAGGCAGGCGTTTTGCCGCCAGTGCATGCAGTGGCGGTCCATCCAGCGGCCGCCCAGGGCGTGGATGAGGCGCGATTTGGCGTCGGCCAGCAGCGGGCGTGTGCTGCGCAGGGCCACGGGCGGGCCGTAGCGGCGGCGCGCTTCGGCCAGCAGGCGCTCGCGCACTTGCGGAAACTGGTGCACGTGCTGGTGGCCGTCGATGAAGGCGGGGGGCTGGCCGATCTGGTCTTCAAAGGCGTCCATCTGCCGCGCGATGGTTGCTTGCAGCGCGGCGGCGGGCCAGGCGCGCAGCCAGCTGCGGGCCATCACCTGCCCGAGCGTGCCTTGCCGCGCCAGGCCCGTGAGGTCAAAGTGCAGGCCGATGTCGATGCCCGCCTGCCGCAAGGCGGCCAGCTCATCGGGCGCGATGCGGCCCAGGCTCATGAAGCTGGCCGCGTGCACGCGCCCCAGCGCGGCCAGGCGGCACACGGCCTGATTGACGGCGGGCGACAGGCCCAGGTCATCCACGTTGAGGGTGATGTGTTTCATGGCTGAAAGCCCAGAACTTGCCGAGCGCAAAGGTGGCGAGCGTGACCAGCGCGGTGGCGGCCAGCCACGCCGCTTGATAGGCCGCCGGCCCCAGCAGGCGCAGGCCCGCCAGAAACAGCGCGTGATTGAGCGCAAAGCCGCACAGCGAGCTGGCCAGCCAGCGCCACAGGCTGGCGAGCCAGCGCCCGCGCGCGCCCGCATTTGCATCCGCGCGGGCCTGCCGGAAGGTGAACCGGTAATGCCCCGCAAAGCTGACGGCAAAGGCCACGGCAAACGCGCCCACGTTGCCCCACTGCGGCGCCAGCCCGGCGCGCACCAGCAGCACCAGCGCCGCAAAGTGCGTGGCCGCCGCCGCTGCGCCCACCAGCACGAAGCAGCCCGCCTGCCGGGCGGCGGCGTTCATGGCAGCGCTCATGGCAGCGGCTCCGGCGGCGGCGCGTCTGGCGCACGGCCTGGCGCGTTGTCCGGCCCGCCGCTTTGCCATTCGTAGTCAATCACGTAGATGGGGCGCTGCTTCACTTCTTCATAAATGCGGCCCACGTATTCGCCCATCACACCCAGGCAGATGAGCTGCACGCCAGCGGAAAACATGATGCCCGCCACCACCGTGGCCCAGCCGGGCACGTCGCGCCCGAACAGCAGCGTGTCGGCCACGATGAACAGGCCGTAGAGCATGGAAGCGAGCGACACCAGCAGCCCCGTGCGCGAAATCCAGCGCAGCGGCTTTTGCGAAAAAGAGGTGATGCCCACCAGCGCCAGCTCCATCAGGCTGGCGTAGTTGAACTTGCTGCGCCCCTGCGCGCGCGGCGGGGCGGCAAAGGGCAGATACACGGTGTTGAAACCCACCCAGGCATACAGCCCCTTCATGAAGCGCTGGCGCTCGGGCAGCGCCAGCAGGGCATTGACCACCTTGCGGCGCATCAGGCGGAAGTCGCCCGCGCTGGGCCTGATTTCATAGCGCGCGTTGTCCTGCATGAAGCGGTAAAAGCCGCGCTTGAGCAGGCGCATCAGCCCGCCTTCGTGCGGGCGCTCGGCCTGAATGGCGGCCACCATGTCCGCGCCGCCCTCGCCCAGCTGGAGCATTTGCGCCAGCACGGGCACGGGGTGCTGGCCGTCGGCGTCCATCATGGCCACCCAATCGCCTTGCGCGGCGGCCAGCCCCGCGCTCAAGGCCGCTTCCTTGCCGAAATTGCGCGAAAAGGCAATAAAGCGCAGCGCCACATGGGCGGGCAGGCGCGCCTGCTGGGCGCGGCAGGCGGCATCCACCGCGTCACGGCTGCCGTCATTGACCACAACGATCTCTTGCCGCCCCGGCCGCTGCCCCAGCCACTCGCACAAAACGGGCAAAAACGCAGCCAGCGCCTGGGCATCGTTATAGACGGGCAGGATGACGGAAAGGGCAATCATGGCGGGGCAGGGCGGCGAAAGCTCCGGAGGCTGCAAGGGCGCAATGCAATGACACGGCGCAGCGACTCAATGGCAGACGCCGGCCTGCCAGGCGAAGCGGCAAAGAAAGGCCGGAGCGGGAGCTTGGCAGCATCAGAAACAGGAGCAAATTAAAGGGTCTGAAAATGGCGTTTGCGCAGATTCCACTAGGACATCATGCTATGGAAGAAGGAGCAAACAAAGGCTGCGCTCACAGCCTGCCCCTGGAACAAGCGCTCAGTCCTGCTTCAGGCAGGCAGGCGGAATATAGGCGCGCCAGCGCACCCGCAGCGGCTCGCGGCCCGGCAGCTTGCCCCACGGCAGCTGCCACTGGCCCTCGCGCACGGCCAGGCCGCGCGCCTCCTCCAGCAGCGGCGCCGAAGGCGTCTTGCCGCCGCCGGGCCACAACATCAGGCTGCCGCAGCGCTGCACGCGCCGCGCGTTCATCCACGGAGAGTAGGCCGGGTCGTCTTCCACCATCACCGAAGGCGGGCCGGGCAGGGCCGAAGCCGCCAGGCCCGACAGCCAGCCGTCGCCGCTCACGCTGTCCAGCGGGCAGCGGCTCAGGGCCTGCCACTGGGCCTGCACGGCCTGCGCCAGCGCGGCCTGCGGCCAGTCCATGCGCGAAGGCTTGCCGCGCCACTGCGCGCCCCAGGCCAGCAGGGCCGCCATCGCCGCCGTCAGCGCCGCCAGCCACACGGCCAGCCCCGCCAGCAAGCGGCGGCCCTGCCGCGCCAGAGCCTGCGGATCGCGCGGCAGCAGGCTGGCCAGCATCAGGCCCGACAGGCCCCACATCGGCATGCCCCACTGGTCATGCAGCCCCACGCCCAGCGCCAGCCCCGCCAGCGTCAGCAGCAAGGCCGGAGCCAGCCCCATGAACCACACGAACAGCAAATCCTCGCGTGCGCGCCGTGGCCGTGAATCAGCCCCGCCCGCCGCAGGCCAGCGCAAACGTGCCCGCGCCAGCAAGGCCAGCAGCGCCAGCGGCGCATGGCTGGCGGCCTGCGCGCCCAGGAAATTCAGCGCGCTGCCGCGCCCGCCGCCGTGCCCCGCCTCCAAGGCGCGCTCATGCGCATAAACAAAAGGCAGCCAGTCATGCTGCGCCAGCCACAGCGCATGGGGCGAAAAAACCAGCGCCGCCGCTGCCAGCGCCAGCCACGGCCCCGGCGTGCGCAACAGGCGGCGCGCGGGCGTGGCCAGCATGAACAGCCCGGCGGCGGCCAGCAGCACCGCCACCGAATACTTCACCATCAGCCCCAGCCCCGCCAGCGTGCCCAGCAGCAGCCAGAAAGCCGGGTTTCTCTGCGTCAGCGCCACATGAAAGGCCCACAGAAAACCCGCCCACACGGGCAGCTGCGCCAGGTTGTGGTTGAACTCCAGCGAGGGCAGCGTGTAATAGAACACCGCCAGCAGCAGCGCGCTGCCCAGCGCCGCCTGCGGCGGCTCAAGCACCCGCCGCCCCAGCCGCCATGTCAGCCACAGCGCCAGCGCCACGCACAACTGCCCCAGCAAATACGGCCCCAGCGCGCCAAAACAGCGGAAAAACACGTACAGCAGCCAGGAAGAAAGCGGCGGGTGCTTGTAATAGCCCCACTGCCATTCATGCCCCCAGTAAATGCCCTCCACCACATCCAGCGGAAAACTGGCCGCCAGCGCGGCGGGCAAAGCCGCCCACAATGAAAAATACGCCAGCAACCCCGCCAGCCCGGCGAGCGCCTGGCGGCGCGTCAAAATACTTTCCGTCATTGTCCTGCCTGCCCTGATTTTCTTGATGAAAATCAAGACACATTCACTCCATTCAATTTGGCGTCAGGGGCCTTATTCGCCAGAACGCCGGATGGCGCGCGATGCTAGCGTATAACTGCGTATGGCACGGCGCGGTCCGGCGCAATAGCTTGATTTTTGTCAAGCGCAAAGACGGGCGGGCTTTCCAGGCGAACGCCATTGAACCGCTCCCGAACCGCTCCCGAACCGCTCCCGAAACGCTATTGAAGCGCTGCCGCGCCGCGCTTTTGACCGGCTTTCCGTGAGAAACAGCTGCGGGCCGCGCGGCCTTGCCTGCCTGAAACGCAATGGCGCATGGAAAAATGATTCCGTGAAATCGCGCCGGAAGAAAACCTGATTAATCTTGCGGATTCAAAAAGTCCTGCCGGGAGGCAAGGCATCATTCGGCGCAGGGCGCGGCGGGCCTGGTCGAAGCTGAAAAAACAAAAAAAGAGCGTCCCGCATCCGCTTGATCCGGGGCGTGTTTTCGGCGCGCCTGCCGCAGGGTATTGCATCAAATGAATGTGAGCGCGAATATTTGAATATTCAGAAAATGCTTGGCAGGCAAATCATGAATCGCGCTGGCGCATTTCGCGCGCAGAAAGCCTGAAAATCGCTTTCATATTGCCGCAAAAGCCCGCTCCAGCCCGCGCGCGAATTTGCGCCGGGGGCGGCGGCAGGCCGCGCTGCGCCGCCCCATAATCGCCGCCCCATGGATCTGATTGCGCAACTTCTTGACTTCGTTTTGCATGTGGACAGGCACCTGGGCGCCTTCGTGGCCGATTACGGCGCGTGGGTGTATGCGCTGCTGTTTCTCATCGTGTTCGTGGAAACGGGCGTGGTGGTGATGCCGTTTTTGCCGGGCGATTCGCTGCTGTTCATCACCGGCGCGCTGGCCGGCGCGGGGCTGGTGGATCTGCCGCTGGCCTGCCTAGCGCTGCTGGCGGCGGCCATTGCGGGCGACCAGTGCAACTACGCCATTGGCCGCTACGTTGGCCCCAAGGTTTTTCACTGGGAAAACTCGCGCCTGTTCAACCGCCGGGCGTTTGACGCGGCGCACGCTTTCTACGAACGCCACGGCGGCGTGACGGTGATCGTGGCGCGCTTCATGCCCTTCATCCGCACCTTCGCGCCCTTTGTGGCGGGCGTGGCGGTCATGAGCCGCAGGCGCTTCACGCTGTTCAACGTGGCGGGGGCGTTCGTCTGGGTGATTGGCCTGTGCCTGGCAGGCTACTGGTTTGGCAACCTGCCGTGGGTGCAGGCGCATTTGAGCAAGATCATCTGGGCCATGATCATCCTGCCGGGCCTGGCCGCGCTGCTGGGCGGCTGGCGCGCGCGGCGCAGGCCCTCAGCGGCCTGAGCGCCTGCCCAGAAAGCCTGCCCAGCACTTGAACAAGCCCTGAAGCCGGGGCTGCCGGACGGCCCCGCCTGCTGGAGAAACATCAAAAACAAGAGCGGATCCAATGGGGTGAAAATGCCGCTTTGCGCAATCTCCACCAGGACATCTTGCTATGAATGCAGGAGCGAAACAATACCGCGCATTCAGCCTTGCCTGCGCCCTGAAGCCGCTTTGAGTTTGCGGCGCGAGCCAAAAATGGCCGCGCAAAACCGCGCGCGGAAATAAACAGGGTTAAGCCGGCCGGGGCCTGAAAGCCTGTTTGCCATCTGGCCGTGGGCGCGAAAAGCGCGAAAATCCGTTTTGCCGTGATTTTCACGGTATTCAAATGAGAAAACCGCGCGGGTTTGCGGCATTTGGCCGCCTGCCCGCCTGGCATAAACACTGTTTTGGGAAAGGAGAGAGACCATGCTCTACAAATTCAAATCGCAGGCGGCGGCTGAAGTCATCATGCTGCAATCGAGCGCCGAGGAACTGCTCAAAATCATCGGCAAGGCGCCGGGCGCTACGGGCATCATCACGGTGGAGCAGATTCCGGCGGCCATTGCCGCGCTGCGGCAGGCGGTGGCCGAAAGCGAAGCGGCGGAAAAAAGCCGGGCCGAGGCCAGCGCCGCGCCAGATGGCGAGGGCGATGACGAAGAAGCCGATGAGCCGGTGCTGCCCCATCAGCTGGTGGCCCCCTTCGTGCGCCTGCTGGAAGCCAGCGCGGCCGAAGGCAAGGCCGTGGTGTGGGGCGTGTGAAAACCGCCGCGCGGCCTGCCCGCGCCGGGCGGCTTGCGGCGTGGCAAATCCCCGCCGGGCCGTGTGGCCCGGCTGCGCCTGGCAGTCCAGCCTGCCGCGTCTTCTTGCCCCTGCCTTTTCGTCTCGGCCTTTCGCCTCTTGCGGGCAGGCCGTGAAGGGTCCGGGGCGCTGGGCCATCCGGAAAACCGCCGCGCCTGGTTGCAGGCGGCGGCGGTTTTTTTTGCGTGGCGGCGGCAGTAATTGTCAATCGGGCTATTTTTTTGAGTCTTTCGTGAAATTTTGTTGCCCAATCCGCTAACTTCATGGGCATGACGACTGCAACTTCCGTTTCTCCTCAAATCACCGAAAAAATCCGGGCCGTGCTGCGCCAGCTCAATGGCGTGATCGCTGGCAAGCCCGCGCAAGTGCAGGGCAGCGTGGTGTGCCTGCTGGCGGGCGGCCATTTGCTGATTGAAGACGTGCCCGGCGTAGGCAAAACCACGCTGGCGCAGGCGCTGGCGCGCACCTTCGGGCTGGCGTTCTCGCGCGTGCAGTTCACGGCCGATCTGATGCCCAGCGATCTTTCCGGCGTGTCGGTGTATGACCGCGCGAGCGAGCGCTTTACCTTTCACCCCGGCCCCGTGTTTTCGCAAGTGCTGCTGGCCGACGAAATCAACCGCGCCAGCCCCAAAACGCAAAGCGCGCTGCTGGAAGCGATGGAAGAAAAGCAGGTGAGCGTGGAAGGCGAAACGCGCCCGCTGCCTTCGCCCTTTTTCGTGATCGCCACGCAAAACCCGCTGGAGCAGCTGGGCACCTACGCGCTGCCCGAATCGCAGCTGGACCGCTTTCTGATGCGCATCAGCCTGGGCTACCCCGACCGCGCCGCCGAGCGCGCCCTGCTGGCGGGCCAAAGCCGCCGCGAGATGCTGGAGACGCTGCCGCCCGTGCTCTCGGCCGCCGATCTGGCCGCGCTGCAAGCGGCTGTCGATCAGGTGCATGTGGCCGATCCGCTGCTGGACTACGTGCAGGAGCTGATCGCTGCCACGCGCTCGGGCCAGTGGTTTGCGCAGGGGCTGTCGCCGCGCGCGGGCATCGCCCTCATGCGCGCCGCGCGCGCGCAGGCGCTGATCGAGGGGCGCAACTACGTGGCCCCGGACGATGTGCAGGCCATCTTCCCGCAGTGCGCCGCCCACCGCATGACGCCTGCCAGCACGGCTGGACGCGGCGCGCTGGAGCAAGTGCGGGCCATGATGGAGGCTGTGCCTCTGCCGTAAGCAAAAACATCTATGTCTATGATGCCAAATGAAAAGAAACTGGCCGTCCTGATTGATGGCGATAACGCCCCGGCCAGCCGCGCGGCGGCCTTGTTTGCCGAAGTGGCCAAATATGGCCTTGCCAGCGTCAAGCGTGTTTATGGCGACTGGAGCAGCCCCACGCTCAATAGCTGGCAGAAAATCCTGCTGAAACATGCCCTGGTTCCGGTGCAGCAGTTTGCCTATACCAAAAACAAGGATGCCACGGATATGGGGCTGGTGATTGAAGCCATGGATTTGCTCTACAGCGCCAAATTCGATGGCTTTTGCCTGGTTTCGAGCGATAGCGATTTCACGCCGCTGGCCTCCCGCATCCGCGCACAGGGGCTGGCCGTATATGGCTTTGGCGAAAAGAAAACGCCGGAGGCCTTTCGCAATGCCTGCGACAAATTCATTTACGTGGAAAACCTGGAAACGCTGGACGACGCTGGCAGCGAGGCGCTGGCCGCCAAGGCTGGTGCGCAAGAAGCTGGCGCGAAGCCCGCAGGACGCCAACCCATCGAAGGGGCGCTCAAGGCCATGCTGTACAAGGCCATCAAGGATGTGGCGGCTGAAAGCGGCTGGGCATCCGTGGCGCGAATTGGCAGCTATTTGAACCAGACGCATCCTGATTTTGACCCGCGCAATTACGGGTATGGCAAGCTGTCTTCCATGTTGAAAGCGCTGGAAGGCGTGCAATCAAAATATGACGAAAACAACCGCACGCAAATGTATTTCAGGAAAATCCCCTGGTCTGATTTAATTGCAGCCGTGCGTGAAGCGCAGCAGAAATTCCAGGATAAAACCGGCAGCGCCAGCATCGCCGCCATGGAAAAATATCTGGCCTCCCGGCTGGATTGCACCGCATATGGATTTGCTCATTTAACCGAACTGCTGGGAAAAATCCATAACGCCAGCGTTGAAAATGGCCGTTTTAGCCTGAATGCCAGGCCGCCTGCGCCAGATCTTTCGCCTGCGCCATGAACGCTGCGATTTTCTCAAGCGCCCCCCGCTGGTGGCAGTGGCGCGCGCGCCTGCGCCAGTGGTGGCAGGGCCGCCTGACGGCGGCCGACGCCGTGCTGCTCACACAGCGCAACGTGTACATCCTGCCTACGCGGGCGGGGCTGATGCTGGCCCTCACGCTGGGCGTGCTGCTGATTGCCTCCATCAACTACCAGCTCAATCTGGGCTACCTCTTTACCTTTTTGCTGGCCGGGTGCGCGGCGGCGGGCGTATGGGTGGGGCACGGCACTTTGCGCGGGCTGGGGCTGAAGCTCTTGCCGCCGCAGCCGGTGTTTGCGGGGCAGCCGGCGTTTCTGGACGTGCGCCTGTCCAGTGCGCGCGCCGCGCCGCGCCATGCCATTGGCCTGGCGGTGATGGGCGCAGGCCGCGAAGACGCGCGCTGGGCCTGGGCCGACGTGCCCGCGCGCGGCGAAGCGGCGCTGCAAACGAGCTTTTGCCCCGCGCGGCGCGGCCTGCACGCCGCGCCTTTGCTGGTGGTGCAGACGCTTTTTCCGCTGGGCGCTTTCCGCATCTGGACGGTGTGGAAGCCCGCCGCCCAGGTGCTGGCCTGGCCCGCGCCGGAGGTGAACGCGCCGCCGCTGCCCGTGGGCGAGGCGCGCGCGGGCGCGGGGCAGGCCGCCAGCCGCGAGCGCGCGCCAGGCGAGTTTGACGGCGTGCGCCCCTGGCAGCGCGGCGACACGCTGCGGCAGGTGGTGTGGAAGAAGTTCGCCAAATCCGGCGAGCTGGTCAGCCGCGACGCGCAGCACTTGCAGCGCCAGCAGCTGTGGCTGGACTTTGCCCGCACGGGCGCGCCTGATGCGGAATCGCGCCTGTCGCGCCTGGCGGCCTGGGTGCTGGCGGCTGACGCGCGCCAGCTGGAATACGGCCTGCGCCTGCCGGGGCTGGAAATCGAGCCTGACAGCGGCGCAGCGCACAAGCTGCGCTGCCTGCGGGCGCTGGCGCTGTGCTGAGAGACTGCCGCCCGTTCCGGTTTTCAGGTTTTCGCCCCGCAGGGCCAGACTCTGAACAGGCTCCCAAAAAACGCAGGCGAACACCCCGTTATTTCGCTCCTTGATTCATAGCATGATGTCCTAGTGGAAACTGCGCAGAAGCCTTTTTCCATGCCGCTTGATTCGCTCCTCTTTCTGATGCCGCCGGGCCACGGCCTGCCGCCGCTGATCACATGAACGCTTTCAGACAACGCCTTGCCAGCCTGCCGCGCGACGCGCGCGACACCTTGTTTTTGCTGCTTGTGATCGCCTGGGTGGTGCTGCCGCACACGGGCAGCCTGCCCGTCTGGTGCAGCGCGCTGGCCGCTGGCGTGCTGCTGTGGCGCGGCCGCCTGGCTGTGGCGCAGCGGCCCCTGCCGGGGCGCTGGGCGCTGCTGGCGGCGCTGGGGCTGGCGCTGGCGGGCACGCTGTTTTCCTACCGCACGCTGCTGGGGCGCGAGGCGGGCGTGGCGCTGCTGGCGGCGCTGCTGGCGCTCAAGACGCTGGAGCTGCGCGCGCGGCGCGATGCCTTCGTGGTGTTCTTCCTGGGCTTTTTCCTGCTGCTGGCGGGCTTTTTCAAATCGCAGTCCATGCTGGCCGCCGCCGCCGCGCTGCTGGGGCTGCTGGGGCTGCTGACGGCGCTGGTCAATGCCCACCGGCCCGTGGGGCGGCCCAGCCTGCTGGAATCGGCCCGCATGGCCGGCTGGCTGGCGCTGACGGGCGCGCCGCTGATGCTGGCGCTGTTTCTGCTTTTTCCGCGCTTTGCGCCGCTGTGGGGCCTGCCCAGCGACGCGCTGCAAGGCAAGACGGGCCTGTCTTCCAGCATGGAAGTGGGCAGCGTGGCCAAGCTGGCGCTGGACGAAGGCATCGCCATGCGCATCAAGTTCGACGGCAGCCCGCCGCCGCAAAGCGCGCTGTACTTTCGTGGCCCCGTGCTCTCGCACTTTGACGGGCGGCGCTGGACGGCCGCCGCGCCAGGCCCTGGCAGCCGCGCGGACGGCAGCCAGAGCGGGCGCGGCCCCGAAGGCCCCGAAGACGCGGCCACCCTCATGCCCGGCCCCGGCGACTTGCAGGTGGCGGGCAGCCCCGTGCGCTACGAAGTCACGCTGGAGCCTAGCCAGCGCCTGTGGCTGCTGCCGCTGGACGTGGCCAGCCAGCCGCTTGAGCTGCCTGCGGGCATGCGCGCGCGCATGACGGCCGACATGCAATGGATGAGCTGGCGGCCCATCACCGACTTGCTGCGCTACCGCGCCGTGAGCCATCCGCAGTTCCGCTACGGCCTCAAAAACCCTTTTCGCAAAGACCGCCCGCCCGATCTGCGCCCCTGGCTGCAACTGCCCGCCGGCAGCAACCCGCGCACGCAGGCGCTGGCCGGGCAAATGCGCCAGCAAACCGGCGGCGACGCGCGCGCGCTGATGCAAGCCGCCCTGCAACGCCTGCGCACGGGCGGCTACACCTACACGCTGGAGCCGGGCGTCAGCGGCCAGCACAGCGCCGACGCGTTCTGGTTTGACTCCAAAGAGGGCTTCTGCGAGCACATTGCCTCGGCCTTTGTGCTGCTCATGCGCGGCGCGGGCGTGCCTGCGCGCATCGTCACCGGCTTTCAGGGCGGCGAACTCAACAGCGTGGACGGCTACTGGGCCGTGCGCAACGCCGACGCCCACGCCTGGGCCGAAGTGTGGCTGCCAGATGAAGGCTGGACGCGGGTGGACCCCACCGGCGCCGTCATGCCCGGCCGCATCGGCCAGTACCAGCGCCTGCGCGCGCCCGACGGGCTGATGGCCGGCGCCATCAACACCCTCAGCCCCGGCCTGCTGGCGCAGCTGCGCGCCTTGTGGGAAGCGGCGGACAACTCCTGGAAGCAGTGGGTCATCAACTACACGCAAACCCGCCAGTTCGACCTGATGAAAAGCCTGGGCATGCGCAACCCCGACTGGATGAGCCTGCTGCGCCTGAGTGGCATCCTGCTGGCGCTGGCGGGCCTGGCCGCCGTCGGCTGGGCCTTGTGGGAGCGCCGCCAGCGCGACCCCTGGCTGCGCGCCCTGGCCCATGCCCGCCTGCGGCTGGCGCAAG
>ERZ773090.339-NODE-339-length-29334-cov-4.8765_pt1 | contig 29334 bp, 38 predicted proteins | sample MGYA00580579_ERZ773090 | MGnify/ENA primary metagenome ERZ773090 (study PRJEB29015, sample SAMEA2738014) | human oral metagenome | biome: human oral; feature: human-associated habitat; material: dental | place: China | collected 2132 ... | reverse complement strand
AGGTCTGATGGGGTAATTGTATCTTTAGATACAATTACTCTGGAGATCTCATACTTTTGCTTTAGCAAAAGTAAATGTATCGCAGATACATCAAATGAAAAATACTATAACCCAAATTATTTTTAATAAGCAAAAAGCAGGGGATTTCCCTGCTTTTTCGTCTTAGTTTGGGGGTATGTGATTGTTTAAGCATTAATAAAGTTTTCTAACTTTTCTTTTAATTCGTCAAATTCAAATCCACCTTTAATAGCAACCATTTCAAGAGTTGCAATGTCTTTCATCATTGCAAATAATTCCGGGTTATCAAGATTTGAATATTCAGGACTTAAAGTTTTTAAGAAGTCTTTAACTTCCGGATATTGTTCGATTAATTCACCAATTTTTGTACTTTTTTCTAATTTCATTGTATTTCTCCTTTTCTCTAATCAATTTAATTTACTTTATGTATTATTTATGTTAATAATATTATAGCCTTATTTGTATTGAAAATCTGTTGCATTTGAAACAAAAGAAAAATTTCTTTAATTTTTTTTGGATTCTTGAAAAAATATGTAAATATAAATTTTTACATAAAAAAATTCCTATGAGTAAAACTCATAGGAATTGGTCGGGGTGAGAAGATTCGAACTCCCGGCCCCATGGTCCCAAACCACGTGCGCTACCAAACTGCGCTACACCCCGATACGATTACCTACATATTATATAACTTTTATTATATTTTGTCAACACTTTTTTTGAAGTTTTTTCAATTGGCTAACTTATTCTTACAATTTATAATTGTTGTATATTGTTGCAAATTGTATTTATATTACAAAAAAATATTTTAATTTAGTTTAATATCACTTGACAACGCCAAAAAATATATGGTACAATCAAATCGAGGGGAGATGTTGTTATATGTAATTGTTCATTTAATATTAGGAGGATTATTATGAAATTAAAAAAATTTTTATTAGTAAGTTTTTTTTCATTGTCTGTTTTGTGGACTTTCAATTCGCATGCTTCTGAACTTGACGAGAATGTTCGTAATAGAACAAGTGAAGTAAGCGAGAAAGAAAAGTTGTTTTCAGAAGAACTAGATTTTGCAAAAAAAGCGGTGGTTAAGTTTTATAAAAATAAAGATCTTGGAGAAAATAATGAATTGGATTCATATTTTTCAAAAGATGTGCTTAAGTTAATTAACTATAAAGTTATGTATAATAATTATCTAAATAAGGAGTTGGATATATCTTATTCTAAATACGATGTTGTAGTTAAACCCGTTGAAGTTGAGAAATGGATAAAAAAAGGAAGTTCTTTTAGTTTTAATTTACAGGTAATTACTAAATTTTATTATTCACAATCAGATGTAGAAAGCGAAGATTCTGTTGTGCTTGAATTTACTGTTACTAAAGATAGAGATGGTAAATTAATAATAACAAGATGTTATCAAGGTCTCTATTCTGAGGTTGATGAATTAAAATATTATAATTTATTATCTAAAAATGCAGATGTTGATAAATGGCTAAGTAGTAATTTTGAAGAATCAAAGAAATATATAGAAAAATCAAAAAATGATAGAGAAGAAGATTATAGACAATACAAATCAGAAAAAGGTTGTAAAGATGAATCTGTTGAAAGATACTCTTCTTTTGATAGGCAATATATAACTGATTGGGCAAGGAATAATTTTTATAAAAGATATCCCTCAAGTAGTAGTTCGTACGTTCCCTATTATGATTTTTCAACAATCAGCGATAGTTATGATTGTACGAATTTTGTATCACATGCTCTTTTGGCAGGAGGGTTTTCAATGAATGACTATGGGTATTCTGGAATACAAGGTAGTAACCAATGGTATTTTAGAAATATATTATAATGGCTCAGGTTGGGGACATAGTGTAGTTGTTACCAAATTTAAAAATGGAAATGTATTAGTTACTGGAAGAACCGCACCCAACTGGTATAATAATAATGAAGATGCTAGGAGAATGGGAAATTATCAAAGATTATTGCATTTGGAAAATAGATAATACAATAAGAGTTATACCTTTTAACGACGCTTTGTATAGGGTAAAGCTTTGAGAAAATTGTTGTTTCGAAATAGAAAAAATTGGGAAGATATCATAAAATATTCTTCCCAATTTTAGTTTATAAACTTTTTTAAAATAGTAAATTTATTTATTTCTTTGATGTAAATTTTTTATATCTTGTTCTGTTGGTTTATCAAACAGAAAAGTTTTTACAACTGCAAAAGTTTCTCTTGCGTATGATGGAACAGCAGCACCTGTTGGAGTTTTTGCAGGAACTGTCTTTGCTAAAATTCCAAATCTGTAAAGGATAAGTTTTGCTCTAAATAAATGATAGTCTGATGAGATTACCATTATTTCTGATGGCTTTTTATCTAGCTTTTCTAATGCGAATTTTATATTCTCATAGGTATTTTTGCTATTTGTTTCAGCGATAAGTCTTTCTTTTGAAATTCCTTTTTCTATTAAATATCTTTGCATATATTCAGCTTGTGAAAGTTCATTATTATTTTCTTTTCCTCCACATAAAACAGCTTTTGCGTTTTTGTGTTTATTTAAGTATTCAACTGTAGTATCCAGTCTATTAATCAAAGTTTTTGAAAGTTTTCCATTATTTGCTTTTGCTCCGAGCACTAATACATAATTTTCAAAAGTATCTATATCATTTTTTTTAGAATGATAAATTAATGATTGAATTAAAACAACTACACATAAGCATAAGAATATAATAAATTTAAAAAGTTTTTTCATAGTTACCTCCTATATGTGAGTTTCCAGTTGTTTAACAAATGCCTCCAGATAAGTCTCTTCTTCTTTTGAAAATCTATTAAAAATAGGGGAGTCTATATCTAAAACTCCAAAAATTTTATCATTTCTAAAGATTGGAATAACAATCTCTGAATTGCTCTTGCCGTCACAGGCAATATGCCCTTTGAAATTATGAACATTTCCAATATTCAAAGTCTTTTTAAGATTTGCACTTGTTCCGCAAACACCCTCTCCATTTTGGATTCTAACACAGGCTGGAAGCCCTTGAAAAGGTCCAAGAACTAGAGTATTTGTTTTTTCATCTAAAAGATAAAAACCTACCCAATTTATTTTTTCCAAAAAGAAGTTTAAAAGAGCAGCTGCATTTGATAAATTAGCTATTGTATTTTCTTCGTTATTGCATAATTCATATAAATCTTTTATTAAATAGGAGTATTGTTCTCCTAAATTTCCTTCGTATTTAATCGGATTAAACATAAAAATCTCCTTTATTAATATAATATTAACATAAAATTTTGTTAAATTCCAGTTTTCTGATAAATTTATTTGAACAAAAAAGCCGACTGCAAAAGTCAGCTTCTTGTTAAATTAAATCTGATAAATTATTCATATTAAATTCGTTTAATAAGTCTTTTATTCCCGTTTTTATTTCATCTCTTTCAAAATCATGTTCATTTAAAAATTTTGAGTCTTTTTCATTTAGATATGAATAAAAAAGGAGACCAATTAACAAGCTGTCTTGAGTTTTGTGTTTCAACATTTCAAATAGAGAATCTTCCGCTTCATTTATATTTCCAATGTCGATTTTTGATTTTAAATCTTTTAAAACTTCCTTACTTTCTTCTAATTTTAATAGTTTTTCAGGTGAAGAATTTTTATCAACTTTAAAGACAAACTCTAAAATCATGCTTATCCATTCTTCAATTTTTCTCATTATATAATCATTTTTTAACATATTATCTCCTAATTAATTACTTTAAGATGGTATAACTGGAAGTAAGTATTTACCGGCTTTTCAATTTATGGGAAAAATTTCAATATTCGATATATAGAGAAATTGATATTAAATTTCCAATAATCATTACCGTAGTATTATATCAGTTAAAGATTAAATGAAATTAAAAAAATATGCTTATACAAGAATAAATTTTTTTCATTGTATAATCACTTTTTAATATATTTTCTCCTAGCCTATTACTTCAATAAATGATGCATAAAAGTAGAGAGCAGAAAGAATTAAACTTAAGTTTAAAAATAACCACAATACTGATATTTTTGCATATCTTGAATAAAAAGCTCCGACTGCTCCGACTATTTGTGGGAAAAACACTCCAAAATATTTAATATAATTTGAAAGATGAATTCCTTGTCCTGTTTTAAAGGATTTTACATATAGTAACAAAATTATTTCTATTACAGCGCCAAATAAATATATTATCATAGATAAATTTTCTTTTTTCATATTCTACCACCTAAAACCAATAAATAAAGCATTATGCGTTTAATATTAAGTATAATCAAGAAGAGGATTATACTTATTATAGAGTAAATTTTACTTGAATTTCTTGTAAAATACATTGAAAGCGCAAGTAAAATAAGAGTTATCATAGATAATACAAGAAAATATATTCCATTCAAATCATCTGCCAAATTAGTAAAATAATTTATAGAAAATAATAGTACTGTGATACAAAATGAAATCAAAGATAGTATAAAAACTATTTTTGGTAAATTTTTTTTTGCTTCCATATTGACCTCCTTTATTTAGAAAAATCTAAAAAAGTTTCTTAAATTCCTCTTGTGCTAAAATAAGTTCGTGAGTCATTGCAGGATCGAAAGAAGTATGACCTGAAATAGGGAAGATTAATTTTGAATTATTTAGTTTTTCATGCAATAAATAAGCCCCAACAGGTCTGCAATCTACATCATATCTGCCATGAATAATTATTGTAGGAATATCTTTAATTTTTTCAACATTATCTAAAATGTAATTTTCTTCAAAGAAACAATGATTTACAAAGTAGTGGCATTCCATAATTGCCATTGAAATATCTTCATCGGTGATTTCTTCTGAAATAACTCTCGGTTCAAGCGCAACTACTGAATTTTCAAACGCACTAAAAGATTTTCCGTATTTTTTCTTTGTTTCATAGTCATCTGAAGTTAAGTATTTGTAATAACTTTGAACATAATCTTTTCTTTCTTCTTCGTTAAAAGGAGATTTAAAGATTTCAAAGGCCTCAGGGAAAAACATTCCTGCTCCACCTTGATACAACCACTTAATATCCTCATCTCTTCCCAAGAAAATTCCTCTTAAAATTAAGCCTACAACACTTTGTGGATAATTTTCTGCATAGTATAAGGAAAGAGTAGTTCCCCAAGAACCACCATAAACAAGCCATTTATCTATCTTTAAATGTTCTCTTATCTTTTCCATATCCTTTGCAAGATTTTGTGTATTATTGTCTTTTAATTCCAAAAATGGTTTACTTTTACCGCAACCTCTTTGGTCAATTGTTACTATTCTATAAAAAGATGGATCTAAAAATCTTTTAGATTTATCTCCACAACCGCAACCGGGTCCGCCGTGAACAAATACTACAGGTGCTCCATTTGGATTTCCTGATTGTTCGTAATAAACTTCGTGAACATCATCAACCTTTAAATGTCCAAAGTCAAATGATTCAAATTCGGAAAAAAGTGTTTTATATTCCATATTAACCTCCAAAATAATATATCTATTTAGTCTATACTATATTAAATAAGTTCATTTGTCAAGTTGTATTTTATAGTCAAAATATGGTAAAATCATTGAATGAGATATTAGGAGGTTTTATGATAGGAATAGTAGCTGCTTGCCTTACAACATTTGCCTTTGCACCGCAAGTTATAAAGATAATAAAAGATAAAAATACACAATCTCTTTCTTTGATTATGTGTATTATGCAAACAACGGGAATTTTCCTTTGGCTTGTTCACGGATTAATTATAAAAGATTTTGCACTTATTTTTGCCAATAGCATTTCTTTTGTTCTAGTTTTAATAATATTTTTACATAAAATCAAATATAAATAGATTTATAAGTAAAAATTTGACTTACGTAATCATACGTGTTATAATATGTTACGTAAGGAGGTAGAGTGCACATGCCACTTACTGGGAAAGAAATGCTCAGGCTCCTAAAGAAAAATGGCTGGAAAGAATTAAGGCAAGAGGGTTCGCATCATATTTTAGAAAAAGATGGTGCAATAATTGTAGTGCCAGTTCATGCTAACCAAGATTTAGGAAAAGGTCTTGAGCAGAGAATCTTAAAAGATACAGGACTAAAGAAATAGTCCTGGATGAAATCTTAAGGAGTGATTTTATGTTTGTTGTATATCCATTTGTATTTAAAAAAGAAAGTCCACAAGGTTACTTTATTGAGAGTGTTGATGTAAAAGAAGCCTATACAGGAGTAAATACTGATGATATTTCTTTTGGTATTTCAATGGCAGAAGAAGTATTAGGTCTTGTTTTATCTGAATATGTGGAAAGAGGAATTGAGTTACCAAAAGCCACTCCAATAAAAAATGTAAAGACAAAGAATAATGAATTTGTTACATTAATAAAGATAGATTTAGAAAAATTTCTAAAAGATACATCTTTAGTTAAAAAAACTTTATCAATACCTAAATGGGCGAATGACAAAGGAACAAGATTGGGAATAAATTTTTCAAAAGTTTTAACTGAAAGTATATTAAAAATGTAAACAATTTGTATAAAGGCAATTATCAAGATGATGGTTGCTTTTTTATAGAAATTAAGAAAAAATAAATGATTTATGAGTTTGTGAAATTACCTTAAATATGATAAAATATAACTAGAGTAAAATTTACTTAATAATTTTTAAGGAGCGAAGATATGGATTTACAAAAATTTAACAGAATCAAAAACGATGAAGGTTTTATAGCAGCTTTGGATCAAAGTGGTGGAAGTACACCGAAAGCATTAAGATTATATGGTGTAAATGAAGATGCTTACTCAAACGAAGCTGAAATGTTTGATTTAATTCACGAAATGCGTACAAGAATTGTTACTTCAAAGGCTTTTACTAAAGAACGTATATTAGGAGCAATTTTATTTGAAATGACAATGGAAAGAAAAGTTAACGGTAAATTCACTCCGGACTATTTATGGAATGAAAAAGGCATTGTTTCATTTTTAAAAGTTGACAAGGGCTTAGCTGAAGAAAAGAACGGTGTTCAACTTATGAAAGAAATTCCAAACTTAGCTGAAACTGTAAAAAAAGGCGTTGAATATGGAGTTTTCGGAACAAAAATGCGTTCAGTAATTAAAAAAGCAAATGAAGAAGCTATTAAAGAAGTAGTAGCTCAACAATTTGACTTTGCAAAACAAATTATCGCAGGTGGACTTGTTCCAATTGTTGAACCAGAAGTTGATATAAATTCAGCAGAAAAGGAAAAATGCGAAGAAATTTTAAAAAGGGAAATATTAAAAGAACTTGATAAATTAGAAGAAGGACAAGAAGTAATGTTAAAACTTACATTACCAACTGTTCCTAACTTCTATAAAGAATTAGTTGACCACAAGAGAGTCGTTAGAGTTGTTGCTCTTTCAGGTGGTTACTCAAGAGAAGAATCAAATGAACTTCTTGCTAAAAACCACGGAGTTATAGCAAGTTTCTCAAGAGCTTTAACAGAAGGACTTAATGTAAATCAAACTGGGGAAGAATTCGACAAAATGTTAGACAGCTCAATTCAAAGTATATTTGAAGCATCAAGAAAATAATTTTTTAAAACAAAGGACTGTGAATCTAAATTCATAGTCTTTTTTTTGGAATTAATTGAAATATTAGATTATATAATGTAAAATATAAATTAGTAAGGGTTTTGAATTTTATATTATAAAGGAGAGAATTTAAAATGAGAAAAATAAATTTTAGATATAACAAAAACACTCCAACTTTGCTACATATTATGGTTATTATAGGAATAGTGATAGGAATTCTTCTTTGTTATGAGTTTCTTATTTATTTAGGATTTGCAAGTACAAATGAGCCACAATATTTTAAAGACCATCCTAAGCATGCAGTATATTTGATTTTTGGATTAATTCCGATTTCAATGTTAGTACCTTTTTGGATTGTCTTTAAATTTTGGAGTAGAGAAGATGAAGATGCAGAGCTTGAGCTATACGATGATTATGCAATTTTAAAAATGAGAAATGAAAAAATTAAAATCCAAAAGGGAGAATTGGAGATTAAATTTCCACAACCACAGGCAATTTTATATACTACATATATACTAAAATTACCTGAACAAAAAATCGTCTTAGTAGGTTCTTTAAAAGAAAAAGGAAAATCAAAGCTATCTTTAAACATTGCAATAAAAGAGCTATCTGCTTATAAAAATAGAAAATATTTAAAGAAGATAAATTTATTTAAACAGTAGAAATTAAAATCTACTGTTTTTTGTTTAAATTTGATTTATAAATCTTAAAGTAGTATAATAAGTATGAATAAACATACTTATTATACGGAGGCAGATATGAAAAGTAAAAAAGATGGAAAACTACATGCATGGACTGCGAAGGTAGGAACTAAGGGACAGATTGTTATTCCAAAAGAGGCAAGAAAAATTTTCTCCATAGAAACTGGAGATAATTTGTTAATTCTTGGAGATGAAAGAAGAGGGTTAGCCATTATGAATGGAGATGTTGCAACAAAAGTTTTGATGAATATTCAAGGTGATTTAAGTGAAGAAGATTAAGATATTAAAATTTATAGTGATATTAGTTTTAGTTGTAGTTATTTTTATTGTAATATATGCAATTTATAATCTAAATTATGACTATTCAGGTGAAAAGTTCAGGAAGAACAAGGCTTCAAGTTTAGGCTTGGAAGAAAAACAATTTAATCTAAAAAATGGAAATGTAATAAATTATGTTGAAGGTCCAAATAATGGTCCGGCTATTTTATTATTACATGGACAAATGGTAGATTGGAAAGATTATCGTACTGTGTTTCCTGAATTAGTAAAAAAGTATCATGTATTTGCACTTGATTATTATGGACATGGAAAGTCAAGTAAAAATCCTGATTTATATAATATTGAAAGCATAGGAAATGATATTGCATCATTTATTCAAGAAAAAATTGGAGAAAAAACAATTATTTCGGGGCATTCTTCAGGTGCCTTAATTACTGCATATATCGGTGCTAAATTTCCACAAAATGTAAAGGCGATTATTTTGGAAGACGGACCATTTTTTGCAACAGAAAAAGGACGTGCTGAAAATACATTTTCTTATAAAACTTTCGAAAATATTCACAATTATTTAACTGAAAAACCTAATACTACTTATTTTGAACATTATCTAAAAAATGATCCGATGCGAAAATTGTTTAATGAGGGCGGAAAAGATAATTGGGATAAAATTGTGGCTAAACCTGCAATGAAAAGATTTCAAAAAGATAATACTAAAATACCGATTATTTGGTATTATCCGCCAAAGTTAGGAGTAAATACCTTACTTCAATTAACAGCCAATTTACAAGATAAAACTGGTGATTATGACTTAAGATTTGGTGATGCATTTTATGATTTCAGCTTTTTTAAGGGAATAAAACAAGAAGAATTGTTAAAAGAAATTACTGTTCCAACTTGTATCTTACATGTAAAGCCACCGAAAAATACAGCTCCTTCTTATTATAATAAAGATGGACTTCTGATTTCTGCAATGGATGAAAAAGATGCAAAGCGTGTTAAAGAATTGATTAAAGGTAGTATTTTAGTTGAAGGATTTGATTCTATGCATAATATTCACGGAGATCAACCAAAAGCATATTTGGAAAAAGTAGAAGAATTTTTAGATAATATAGAAAAGTAAAATTGGTAGATTAGAATTCATTGGAGGAATATATGATAGGCATTTATTTAAGTGGAACAGGAAACACGAAATATTGTGTTGAAAAACTTGTAAATTTGATAGATGATAAATCAAAATGTGTTCCTATGGAAAATCCACAGATTCTAGATTTATTAAAGGAAGAAGATGTAATTTTTTTAGGTTATCCAACTCAATTTTCCAATGCTCCATTTATGGTGCGAGAGTTTATTAAGAAAAATAGTTCTCTTTGGAAAGGGAAAAAAGTTTTTTGTGTAAATACAATGGGACTTTTCAGTGGAGATGGAACTGGATGTACTGTAAGAATTTTAAAAAAATATGGAGCAGAAATTCTGGGAGGCATACAGATAAAAATGCCTGACTCCGTTTGCGACAGTAAGCTGTTGAAAAAAATATTAAAGAAAACAGACAAATCATAAAAAATGCTGATAAAAGATTAGAAGAAGGTGCAGAGCAGATTAAACAGGGAAGATATCCAAGAGAAGGACTATCTTTCATTGCACATATGAAGGGACTTTTTGGGCAAAGGATATGGTTTTATCGAAAAACTATGGGATATACCGATAAATTAAAAATAAGCGATGATTGTAATGGTTGTGGTTTATGTAGTAGGGTTTGTCCGATGAAAAATATTCACATCAAAGATAAAAAAGCTATCCCCGAAAATAAATGTACAATGTGTTATAGATGTATAAGTCTATGTCCACAAAAAGCAATTACTTTACTTGGAGATAAGGTAATTGAACAGTCTAGATTTGAAAAATATATATAATTAAAATTACAAAAAATACAATATGATTGCTCTAAGGATATATAATCATTTGATGATGAATATAATAGATAAAATAAGTTGAGATTGTAGGATAAATTTATGAAGATATTGGAAATTAGAAAAAATAAAAAGCAGTATATGGAACTTCTGCTTCTTGCTGATGAACAAGAAGATATGATTGATAAATATATTGATAGAGGAATAATGTTTATTTTAGATGATAATGGTGTTAAATCTGAATGTGTGATTACTGATGAGGGAAATGGAGTTCTTGAAATAAAAAACATTGCTACAAACCCTAATTTTCAAAGAATGGGTTATGGAAAAATTCTGATTGATTTTGTTGTTACTAAATATAAAAATCAATTTTCTACATTACAAGTTGGTACGGGAGATAGTCCTAAAACTATTGACTTTTATGTAAAATGTGGATTTTCTCGCTCTCATACTGTCAAAAATTTTTTTACGGATAATTATAATCACCCAATATATGAAGACGGTATCCAATTGGTTGATATGATTTATTTGCGTAGATATTTATAAATTTGGTTTTGTTCAAGCTAAAATATAGCAGTTTAACAGTAAGTCAATATGATTTACTGTTTTTTTATATTTGAAATATCAATAAATATGATGTAAAATATAAAATAATAGGAAAAGATTTTTAGGAGGCGGATATGTGGTTAATAATTGCAATTGCAGGAATTATTTTTGCCTTAATAGGTCGTGTTAAGGAATTTCGAGATGAAAATTTCATAGTTTTTAAAAGGATAAGTTTGTTGATAACTGCATTATGCTCTATTAATTTTATATATTCCGCTATAATTTATAATTCCTATTTTTCCAATACCAGTTGGAGAATGTTTTTAGAGACAATGCCTGGAGATTCTAAAAATGTATTAATTTGCATTGGCCTTTCTATTTATGTAAATTTTGTTCCGATTTCTATTTTTAGAAAATAGTCAAAATATAGCTAAATAAAATTGATTTAAAAGGGGGAGATAATATTGGCTAGTTGGATCGGTATAAGAAAAAAACTTGAAAAAGAATATCTTGCTGAAAGTCTTCAAGGGCATATTCAATATTTTGCTACAACTTATAGCAAAAGTCCGGACCATGAGGGACGAGCAGCAATAAGATATGACGGAAAAGAAATCATCAAAGGTTGTTTTTGGAATAACTGGTTTAAAGCCGATTTATTTCCTAAAGATGAAAAATACGAAGAAAGAATGAAAAAAGAAAATGCATTTATGGACGATACAGCTTTAAAATTGGGAGTATTTGACCAACGTTGTTTTTATAAAGCCTTTGCAGAATTTGACAATCAAAGCATAGAAATAAGCCTAAAAAGTGAAAATTTACTAGTAAGAATTTTTGCGATTTTAGATAGACGAGTTGGAAAAAGAAAGTTGATTCAAATGAAAGAAACAATAGAAAATGAGCCGGATACATTTCAGGAGTTCTATGCAATTCGTATGAATGTTGAAGGACTTATTTAAGTTTAAATAAATTTGGAGGAGAAGAGATTATGTTACTATTGGGCGTAAAAAAAGAAAATGATTGGCTTTTAGCTGAATATAATTTGACATATAGAGTTGGCTGGGAGAATATTTGTAAAGCAGTTAGTTTAGTATATGAATACTATGATAATGTAGAAATTCTAGTTGATAATAATAAGGTGAATATCTGCTCGAAAGAAGAAATTTTACAATTGGATGAAGCAAGAACAATGACAATTCGAGGAGTTTCAAAGATTATTCAAGTTCCATTAATGATAACATTCTTTAATCAATTACAAACTGTAAGAGTTTCCGTTGCCTGTGCAACAGATGAGTTCAAAGATGCAGACTATAAGAAATTCAATATGTCATTAGGGCAATACATGGATAGTATAGAATTGGATATGTATAGGTAAAAAGAAAAAAATGGAGGTATAGGAAATGAAAAAAAGAATTGCATTATTGGTTTATCCTGATTTTAGTTTACAAGAAGTTGCAAATCTAATGTATGTATTTCGTTGGTATTTTGATACTTTTACCGATGTCATATATCCAGAATTAAGCCCTGTTAGGAGTGAAGAAGGAATTTTGATAAATCCTGTAAAAACTTGTTCTGAGTTTTGTAAAGATGATTATGATTGTTTGATTCTTTCAGGATGTAGCGACTTAAGACAACCCATACGAAATAAAAAAATCAAAGAATTTTTAGAAAGTTTTTTAAATGATGATAGTTTTGTCATTGGTGCAATTTGTTCCGGTCCGATATTTTTAGCACAAGCAGGTTTGTTGAAAGGTAAAAAATATACGGATTCTTTATTTGTTGAAATGAGAGAATCATTTGCTTTTGTTGAAGAAAATAATTTTTTACCACAGTCAGTAGTTGAAGATGGAAATATTATAACAGCTGTTGGAAATGCATTTAACGAATTTGCAGTACAAGTTGCTAGGAAATTAGGATATGATTGTCCGGATAAAATATTAAGTGGTTATACTGACTCAGATGACATTAATGACTATATACATCATCTTCCTGAAGATGAAATATTAGAATTTAAAGAAGAATTTAAAGAATTCTTTTAAACAGTAAGTCGTAAGACTTACTGTTTTTTACTGTATAGAGTTTGAATTTTATTTATTACTAACGTTAAGCCCTTAATCGAAGAATTTTCCTTATACGTCATCTCGACTGGAGCAGAGCGGAATGGAGAGATCTCATAGTTTTGCTTTAGCAAAACTAAATGTATCGAAGATACATACAATGTAAAAGGCTTATTCATTAAAAGTCTTTAGAATAATTTCATTGAAGTTATATAAATGTTATATCGTTTATAAGTCCTTTACAGGACTTACTATTATTTGTAAACAAATAATAGTAGTGAGATCTCTCCGCTCCATTCGTTTCACTCATTTCGGTCGAGATGACGTGTTAGGAGGATTTTCTTTGCTTAATATTCTCACGTGAATTATTTTATTTTTTATGCAATTTCTAAATTCATTTTTTTAATAATATTTGATGATTATCTACTTTTAACGTTAAGCCCGTAATCAAAGTTTATTCCTTATACGTCATCTTGAGCGAAACGTAGTGTAGTCGAAAGATCTCATACTTTTGCTTTAGCAAAAGTAAATGTATCGAAGATACATAAAATATGTAAATCTCATAAGCCCACGAGCATATCAACTTAAATTGAATGAAATATATACTTATGATATAATCATAATAAAGTATTTGCAATGAAAATTTAGATATAATCTTCTTAAATAGAAAGGAGTAAAAAATGGTTTTAAATGAAAAATAATTAATATACGGTTATGATTATTACTTCAAAAATGAAAATAGACCTAAAAGTATTGTTGAGGTTTCTGAATATAATGGAGAAAGTGCAATTATAATAAATTGTACTCAATTGGATGATAGTTCTAATTCAAAGTACAAAACTGCAAAGGCAAGAAAAAATGTTGTAAATGAATGGTGTGATTTTTTAATTAAAAATCCAACGGCTTTTACAGAACTTACATTTTGTACTAGAATGCCACAAGAGTTGTTTAATGCGGTGTGTTCACAACAAAATCTTAAAAAATTATATATAAAATGGGGAGTTTATCCAGATATTTCAAAGATTTCAAATCTTGTAAATCTTGAATATTTGCATTTAGGCTCAGGTTCAAGTGTGGGAAGTATTGAACCAATTTCGAAATTAGAAAATTTAGTAGCTTTAACAGTTGAAAATTTTCAAAAAATTGACGATTATAGTCCACTTACAAATCTTAAAAAATTAGAAAGTCTCACAATTGAGGGGGATTGCTTTGCTCCGAAAAATATTCATATAGATTCTATTGATTTTTTGAAAGATATGAAGCAATTAAGATTTTTTAGATTTTTTACAAGTATTGTAAAAAGTAAGGATTACACTCCACTTTTAAGTCTTGAAAATATAGAACATTTATCTATTAAGCCGTTTAAAGAAGTTAATAAATTATATGATGAGATAATTAAATTACCTAAATTAAAATATGGAACAATTGTATTTAATCCCGAATTTTATAAAAAATAGAGGTGTTATAATGAAAAATGCAGTTATATACATACATGGGAAAGGCGGAAATTCTGTTGAAGCAGAACATTATAAAAAATTTTTTAGTGATGAATATAAAATTATTGGCTTTGATTACAAATCTGAATTTCCTTGGGATGCGAAGATAGAATTTTCAAAGTTTTTTGATTCCATAGTCTCTGAATATGATGATATTTACTTAATAGCAAATAGTTTGGGAGCTTATTATTCTATGCTTGCATTATCGGATAAGAAAATTAAAAAAGCTATGTTTATTTCACCAGTTGTAGATATGGAAAAAATAATTTTAAATATGATGAAAATGTCTAATGTTTCAGAGGAAGAATTATATAATAAAAAAGAAATTGCAACATCCTTTGGTGAAACTTTGTCTTGGGATTATCTTACTTATGTTAGGAATAATCCGATAGTTTGGAATATACCAACAGATATTCTCTATGCAGAAAATGACTTTCTAACTTCTTTGGAAACAATGACGAATTTTGCGAATAAAATCAATTCGAGTCTTACTATTATGAAAAATGGGGAGCATTATTTTCATACTGAAGAACAAATGAATTTTTTGGATAATTGGTTTAGTGAATTTATATAGTATTAGCTTAAGTTTAATCGAATTTGAGAGGATTAAGTCAGAAGTTGTGTATAATAAATTTACAAAAATGCTACTAAGATATTAATTAGTAGGTTTTTGTTTTAAAATAATATAAAGTAAATGCTGAATATATTGAATAGAATATGTTATTATGATATGGTTTAATAAAATTTAAACAAAATTAATGTTATGTTAATACGAAATTATAAATTTAAAGATATGAATGTTTTGAAAATGAAGAGAGATAGAATTTTAGAAAAACTAAGAAATTCTTAAATAGAAAAATCTAAAAATTGGACGAGAAGACTATTTATCAGAAGTAGATAAATAGTCTTTTTTGTGTGAACAAAAAGTTATTATTTATTTGTTTATTATGATTTTTGTAATATTAAGGTATTGACAATTAAGTTAGTTAGTGTTAATCTATTATTACCGATAGTTATGTCGGTAAGGAGGACAAAATGACTAGAGAACGACTAACATCAAGAGAAAGAAAATTGAAAATACAAAATATTGCATTAGATGTTTTTACAAGAAAAGGATATAAAAACACAAGTATGTATGATTTAGTAAAAGCTACTGGACTGTCCACAGGAGGTTTGTACCACTATTATAAAAGTACAACTGAAATTCTATACGATTTGATGTTAAGAGGTTGTAAATATCGAGAAGACATTATTGAAAAAAAGATATGTGAAATTTCTAAGCCTTTAAGTGTAGAGTTATTAGCTGAAATTACTGTTGATAGGACACTTTCTACTAATATATTTATTCCAATATATGTTATGTTTTTGCAGTCAATGAAGGAAGATGAAGACTTACAGGAACTTTATAAAAAATTACAGGACAATTATATCAAAAATTTTAAACGAATGCTGGATGAATATGACTATGGAGAAATTTGTGAAGAATCTTTGAAATTACTCAATGATTTACTTAATACTATTATCTTGAGTTGTGAGACATTGGGAATTAGGGAACATTTAGTTTCACAACGTCAAGTTCTTGAGAAAATGATAATTGATGTTTTAATGATAAATAGAGAAGAGGTGTAATTAGATGAATAAAGATAGTAAAGAGCTCTTAACAGCTAAACCGTTACAAATATTAATTAAACTTTCATTACCGGCAATATTAGGGATGATTGTTATCGGCTTATATCCGCTAATGGATGGGATTTTTGCCGGCCAGATACTTGGAGAGAAAGCTATGACCGCTGTAGGAATTGCCACTCCGTTCACATATATCAATACGGGTATCGCAACTTTAATTGGGGTAGGTTCAGCGTCACTATTATCCAGAGCCATTGGAGAAGGAAATCAAAAAATAATAGATAAAGTTATGGGAAATCTTTGTTTTTGGATTCTAACATTGTCAACAATTGTTACTGTTTTAGGGATCTTATTTTGCCAACAATTACTTAGTGTATTTGGTGCAAAAGGAGAACTTTTAAATCTTTCTACTCGTTATTTACGAATTATTTTTATAGGGTCTATTTTTGTAAATTTCGCGCAGGCAGCAAATATGGTTATGCGTGGCGAGGGGTTGATGAAACGAGCAATGCTTATTATGGGAATTGGTGCAGGTATAAATATATTGTTGGATCCGATTCTTATGATACTATTTAGAGAGCGTGGTATTGAAGGTGCTGCTGTCGCTACGATAACAGCACAATTTGTTCAGGCAATTTTTACTCTTTGGTATTTTAAGAAAAAAAGTAAAGTTGTAAAAATTGGGATAATTAGAAAAGAAGGGGATATAACCGTAGATATGTTTTCCGTAGGTGTTTCTGCTATGCTTATGCAGGTGTTAACTATTATTCAGCAGAGTTTTCTTTATAGTCAAGCTTTTCGTTATGGTGGAGAAACATCCGCAGCTATTATGGCGGCTATCTTAAGAATACAGGCTTTTTCATTCATTCCACTTTGGGGAATGAGTCAAGGATTACAACCTGCTATTGGTGCCAATTTTGGAGCAGAGCAGTATGACAGGGTCAAAAAAATATTCAATGTTTTCGCTATCAGTTCTATTATATTAGCTGCTTGTTTTTGGATACCTTCAGAAATTTTTGCTAAACCAATTCTTGGATTATTTGGATTATCCGATGAAACACTATTTTTAGCTATTCCGAATTTCCGCATAATGTACAGTATTTTCATTGCTTATGGGGTAATGATTATGACTATAACATTTTTTCAAGCGATTGGAGATGGTAAAACAGCCGGTATTTTAGTTATGTTAAGACAGATAATTTTGTTTATTCCAGCTGTAATTTTATTACCTCGTATGATTGGGGCACAGAGCCTTTGGTACGTTTTGCCAATAATTGATGGAGTCGTTGTGTTACTAGGAATTCAGAGATATTTTATGGCAGTAAAAAAAATGGAGAAAAAATAGATTATATAGAAAAACGGTAAATTGTGAATGATTTACTGTTTTTTATTGTGAAACAACAAGGTTCCCAGGAACCCACCCGATGCGAAGCATCGTGGAAGGGTAGGGCTCTTATTGATGAAAATAAAAGATAATATATTATGTAATTGAAAAAATTAGTCGAAAAATTGAAAAATCCCCAAAAAAGATAAAAAACTAATTCGAGTATTACTATTATGAAGAATGGAGAGCATTATTTTCATACCGAAGAACAAATGTATTTTTCGGATAATTGGTTTAGTAAATTTATAAAAAATGAGTAAAATAATTTCACTAAAATAGTTGTTATAAATTAAAAAGCAAGGATTAGAAAAATACAGCGATGTATTTTTAGGAGAATATGTAGATGGAAAGTTAATTCTAGCTCCTTATAGTTCAAAATAACAAAGATTAAATAGATAGTAAAAATGCTATTTTTTTGTTTATAAATAAGGAATAAAATAGTGAAAATTTAAATATGTGCAAGGATGGCTGTGTTAAGAAATTTATATAGGGATTTAAATTTTGTTATATTTAACAATGAAATGAATATCTTAAATGGTAAATGTGATATAATTACAAAAAAATATAACAAAATCTATTTATTAACAAATTACTTGTATAATTCACAGTTGGGTATATTTTTTATATTTTTATTCATTAGGGCAATTTTTTTCAAAAAACACCTACATAATATGTAGATGCTCAAATTGAAATTTAAAACAAAAAAATATATCTTATTATAAATATTTTTAACCTATTTACTATTGATTAATATTCTTTTTTCTCCATAATTATAATTGAAGATTTTACTGATAATCCGATCATAATAAGACCTATTAAAACTATTCCTATACAAATCATTGACATTGAAGATTTATTGAAAAGTTCAGCCAATTTTGTAATTAAGTCGGATTTTTCTTTTAGGAATGTAGATAATGCAAATATAACAAAGTAAGTTATCACCATAATAAGTCTACCTTTTTCTGCGCCGTATTTCAGTATAAAGGGCAACTGAATAGCAGACATCAGAATACTTGCTATCAAAGTAATAATTGAAATGAAAACTATATATTCTATAGTCATTATATTTTGAATTGTTAACAAAATAAATATACATATAGAACCAATTAGTCCAAATGCAAAGGCAAAAAATAATTTACTCAAAACGTAGCTACTCTTTTTGATAGGCATTGAAAAGGCATATTGCTCAAAATTTGATTTGGTATCATATCCAAAAGAAATAGCGGTTAAAATTAGCGGTATCATTGCACATATGAGAGGAATCATAAAAATTGCATTTTCATAAATTCCATAAATAGCAAGGGCAACACAAATAGTAATTGTTAATAATAAAGTCTTTTTTAAAGTTGCTATGTCTTTTAAAATTAATGCAGTCATTATTTTTTCACTCCTTTCACGAAATAAATCATAATATCTTCAATAGATGGTTTTTGAAATATAATGCTATTTGGAATGAGGTTCTTTTTAACAAGTAACTCTTGTCCAAAGGAATGTACTCTTCTTCCTACGATTGCTTCTTCATCAATACTTGTTACCTCTTCATTTGATAAAGTACAAATACCATAGTTTTCTTTTAATTCATCTTTTGTTTCCATAAACAAAATTTTTCCATCATTAATAAAAGCAATATAATCAGCCACCTTTTCCAAGTCGGATAAGATATGTGAAGAAATAAGAATTGTGTGGTTTTCATCTTGCATAAAATCAAGTAACAAATCTAAAATTTCTTCTCTTACAATAGGATCTAATCCACTTGTTGCTTCATCTAGGATAAGAAGTTCTGCATTATGAGATAAAGCAACAGCCATAGAAAGCTTCATTTTCATACCTCGAGAATAGTTTTTAATAATTTTTTTCTCTGGTAAATTGAATTTTTCTTTAAATTTATAGAATGAATTTTTATTCCATTTTGAATAAACCCTTGAACAGAATTTTTCAACATCTATCAATGTCATTTCTTCTGGTACTAATAAATCATCAAATACAATACCTAGTTTATCTTTAAGACCAACACTACTAGGATTTATCTCATCTAAAATTTTTATCTCTCCAGAATCTTTGTTTAACAAGCCTAGGAGTAGCTTTATTGTTGTACTCTTTCCCGCTCCGTTCTGACCAATGTACCCAACTATTGTTCCTTTAGGAATAGTAAGATTTATCGGTCCTAGCTTAAAGTTATCAAACTGTTTTACTAAATCTTTAATTTCAATAGCATAATTACTCATACTTTCCCTCCACATAGCTTTTTAACATCTGTACCAATTCATCATTAGTAATTCTTGCAATTTCTGAAAGTTCTACTATTTCTTGTAGTTTTTCTTCAATTTTTTTTAAATATTCTTCTCTGATTAATTCTTTATTTTGAGCTGCAACAAAGTTACCTTTACCTTGTACCGAGTTTATAAATCCATCAAGTTCCAATTCGTCATAAGCTCTTTTTGCTGTAAGCATACTGATTCTGAGTTCCTTAGCTAAAAATCTGATTGATGGTAATTGTTCTCCAACTTTTAAATCTCCTGAAATTATTTGTACTTTTATTTGATTTTTTATTTGTAAATAAATCGGGTCATCGCTCGAATTGTTAATTTGTATATTCATCATCTATCTCCTGCTGTTTATTGTGTTCTAACTGTTATTATTATACCATAACACTAAAAAGAATTCAACCCCTATATTATTGAATGAAGTGAATATATTTTATTCTATATTCCAAATACTCCTGTTTTTGCATTTGTTAGTATAGTAATTGTGTAATAATATGGAATAATATTTTCTAAATATAGCAAAAAGCAAAGATATATGATAGAATTATGCTATGTAAGTAGGTATTATATGAAAGGAGATTTCACTGTGGCTAAAGTAACTAAAGAACACATTTCAGCGAAAGGATTTGCAATTCAAATCTATACAGAAGACTTTAAAAACGACTATATAAGTCTTACAGATATTGCAAGATATAAAAGTGATGAGCCTTTTATTGTTATAAATAATTGGTTAAGAAGTAAAGATACAATTGAATTTTTAGGTTTGTGGGAGTCAATGAATAATATGAATTTTAAACCTATCGAATTCGATAGGTTTAAAAATGAAGCAGGCAGTAATGCTTTTACTTTATCTCCACAAAAATAGATTGAAAAAACGAATGCTATAGGTATAGTGTGTAAATCAGGAAGATATGGAGGAACCTTTGCTCATAGTGATATTGCGATGGAATTTGCTTCTTAGATTTCTGCAGAGTTTAAGCTTTATATTATTCAAGATTATAAGAGACTTAAGTCAGATGAAAATTCGAGATTGTCATTAAATTGGAATTTGAATAGAGAAATTTCTAAAATTAATTATAAGATTCATACAGATGCTATCAAAACATATTTACTAAATGATTTAACGGAAAGTCAATTAGGCTTTAAATATGCAGGTGAGGCTGATATGTTAAATGTAGCATTATTTAATAAAACTGTAAAACAATGGAGGAGTATTATGAGGACTAAAAAACTTTTAGGACTAAATGAAAAAGAATTGTATAAGAAATATATTAATAATTGCAGGTGTAATTATCCAGGATGTGAACACAAGGCTATTAATTCACATACATATCCACAATCTTATTTAAAGAAATTTGCGGGTAGTAATTTTTTATATGCTACTGATATAGAATCAATTGTTAGCACATCGTTTTCTAAATCAGATAACGTTGATTTTGTTAATAAAGTGAGTATAAAAAGGGCTGGAGCAAAACCATTGTTTTGTAGTAAACACGATTCAGATGTCTTTAGAGTAATTGAATCTGATGAAGAAGTTGACCTTGACAACTATCTATTACTTTTCTTATATAGAGCGTTTGTTTATGATTATGTACTTGAAAAGGCAGTGAAAGCTCCTTCTAGACAAACACAAATTTTAAAAGATAAGGACTATGCTAAAAAATTAAGTGAACAAGATGAGGATTATTATTTATTTGTTAATAATTTAATAAAGAAAATATTAGATAGTGATTATTCTTTTGAAAGTTATGAACTATTAAAAATTAAACTGGATAGAGTAATAACTCAAAGATTAGAAAATCGAATTAATTCTTTAAGAGAAGAGTTTGTTCTAAAATATTTTAAAATAAATAAAAAGTTGAATTTTGCTATAAGTGGTACAATGCATTTTAAAGCTTCTCAAGTAAATACTATAAACAATAACCCGATACCATCTATTTATGCTCTTGTTCCAGATAAGAAGAATGATTGTGCATATTTTACTATATTATTTACATTAGAAGAAAAAGAAAATATGGATGTTTTAATTAGTAGGTTAGAGAAAGAATATGAAGAATATATAACTGGAATAAATGATGTATTTATAAAAGATATGGAATTTGTACTTCTTGATGCATCACAAAATGTGCTAATAAATGAAATCTTGTATGAAAAGTTAAAAGAAGACCATAAATTAGAAAATCTAAAAAAAGTTTATCACTTATTAAATTATGCTAGAAATAAATTAATAATTGATTCTGATAGAAAAAAATTAAGAGACGAAGCATATGAATTATTAAAAGGTATAGAGATTGTTTGATTTTATGTAGACTTAGGGATTTTAGATTTTTACTAAAAAACCTACTCGCAAATCACGAGTAGGTTTGTTTTTTCTCTATTTGCTCACTACAAATACTACTGACGGGGAGTTTTCTTCGTCGAATTTGTCTTTTTTGAAGTTTCCGTAGATTTCGTATTTTAGTCCGAGTCTGTTTACGAATGAAATTAAGTCATCAACTAGTAGTGGAACTAAAAGTTGTGTGTTTTCAAATTTTTCGTTTTCTGTTGAAAGAACTGTGTTGAAACGGATTTTGCTGTTTTCTCTGTAATAGTTTCTTGTAAATTTTACTTTTGTTCCAAGAGTCGGTAAGGCTCCAAGGAATAGGTCGTTTTTAAGAATGAAAGGTTTGAAGTTTACCCAGCTTAAGACTAATTTTCCGTTTTCTTTTAGTAAACCCATAGTTTTTAGGATGAAGCTACATATTTGGTTTATGTCTTCCAAATGTGCAATTGTTGTTCCAATGCAATAGCAGACGTCAAATTTTTCTTCAAAGTCCAATTCTAACATATTTTTTTCATATACTTTGAGTCCTTTTTTTCTTGCTTCTTCTACCATGCTTTGTTCTAAGTCAATACATATTACATTTTTCCCTAAGTTTTCCAAGTTTTTTGCAACGAGTCCTGTTGCACAGCCTATGTCTAAATAGTCTTTTCCGTCTGATATATTATTTAAAAAATTTAGTTGTGCTTCATTTGTTGGGAAAATATCTTCGTAGTATTTACATATTTCTTTATAAAATTTATTCATAGAAACCTCCATTCTAAAAAATATAATGTTATAGTTGATTATACCCAAAAACTTTTATTATTTATATCAAAAAATACCTAAAAAAACTTGTTTATATATATATTTTTTTTGATATAATCATCTTACGAGGGTGATTGATTATGAACAAGAAAATAATATTTGGAATTGTTTTGTTACTATCTGTTGTATTAGCAATATATGGATATATGGTTTTGCCGGATGTTATAACTGTACAGATTGATTTAAAAGGGAATCCTTCGAATGTGGTATCAAAATTACTAGGACTTGGTACAACTTTTGCTATTTCAGTTATTGGAGCAATATTTTACTATTTCTCGGAGGAAAAAGGATTTAAGTTTTTGTCCATTTCTCTTATTGGAATAATCCTTTCTGTTATTACCATATTATTTAATATATAAGTTTTAAAGTTGTTTTAATTTTATTTAAAACAACTTTTTGTTTATTAGCATTTTGCATTGTTTTGTGGTAAAATATATTCGAATAGATTAATTATATTTAGGAGGCAATTGATGAAATTTTTTATTGACACAGCGAATGTTGATGAGATAAGAGATATTAGTAAATGGGGCATTCTTGACGGTGTTACTACTAATCCGTCTTTGATAGCGAAAGAGGGAAGAGATTTTGTTGAAGTTATAACTGAAATCACTTCAATCGTTGACGGTCCTATTTCAGCGGAAGTTATCAGTCTTGAAGCGGAAGAAATGGTAAAAGAAGCTAGAGAACTTTGTAAGATAAATAAGAATATTGTAATAAAAATTCCTATGACTGAAGAGGGATTAAAGGCAGTTAATGTTTTGAGCAAAGACGGAATAAAGACAAATGTTACTTTGATTTTCTCAGCAACTCAAGCACTTCTTGCAGCAAAGGCTGGAGCAACTTATGTAAGTCCTTTTTTAGGAAGACTTGATGATATTAGCTCTGAAGGAATGATTTTAATTGAAGATATTTTTGAAATTTTCAGTAATTATGCGATTACAACTGAAATCATTGCCGCATCTGTAAGAACTCCAATGCATGTTCTTCAAATTGCAAAGAGTGGAGCGGATATTGCAACAGTACCTTATAAGGTGTTCAAACAAATGTTAAAACATCCACTAACTGATATAGGAATTGAAAAGTTTTTAAAAGATTGGGAAAGTGTTAAATAATAGGAGGAAGCTATGGATAGAAATTTAACTTTAAATTTAGTAAGAGTTACAGAAGCTGCGGCAATTCGTTCTTCATATTTTTTAGGAAAAGGCGATAAAAATGGTGCAGACGGAGCGGCTGTTGAAGCAATGAGATCAATGTTCAACGAACTTCCAATGGAAGGAACTGTTGTTATCGGTGAAGGAGAAATGGACGAAGCTCCTATGTTGTATATTGGCGAAGTTGTAGGAAATGGACAAGAAGGTGTTGCAAAGGTTGATATTGCAGTTGATCCGGTTGACGGGACTTCTCTTGTAGCAAATGGATTGCCAAATGCGATTGCAGTTGCTGCTTGTGCTCCAAAAGGTTGTTTATTACATGCTCCTGATATGTATATGGATAAGATTGCAGCCGGCCCTTTGGCTGTTGATTGCATACATATTGATTTACCTATTGAAATGAATATAAGAAGACTTGCGAGAGCTTTAGGAAAAGAAGTTGGGGAAGTTACAGTTAGTATTTTAAATAGAGAAAGACATCAAGATATTATAGATAGAGTTAGAAAACTTGGTGCAAGAATAAAACTTTTTGAAGCGGGAGATATTGCTCAAGCAATTGCAACTTGTATTGAAAATAGCGGTTGTGATTTAATGGTTGGAATCGGCGGAGCACCTGAAGGTGTTTTAGCTGCTGCGGCTATTAAAGCATTGGGTGGAGTTTTCCAAGGAAGACTTGTTCCTGCTAATGAAGAAGAATTCAAAAGATGTGAAGCTATGGGACTTGAAGATCCATTAAAGGTTTTAGAAATGAATGATTTGGTAAATGGTGATGAAGTTTTATTTGCTGCAACAGGTGTAACTGATGGAGAACTTTTAAACGGAGTTAGACATATCGGTAATGATAGAGTTAAGACTTACTCTGTTGTAATGAGAGCAGAAACAGGAACAATTAGAAATATTGAAGCAACTCATAGAATTTCTAAAAAACCTGAATATGCAAAGATAAAGAGATAGTATGAATATAGAACTTTTAAAAGGAAAATATCTTGATGAATTAAAAACTATTGCAAAGTCTTATGGAATTGCAAATGTTTCAAAATATAAAAAGAACGAATTAATATCTGAAATTTTAAAGGCGGATAATGGCTTTGAAAGTGAAGAGTCTGAAAGAGTAAATATAAATGAGCCTGTTGAAAATGAAAATGACTCAAAGACTAATACAAAAACAGTTTGTGGGCTTATTGATATTACTGCTGATGGTTATGGCTTTTTGCGTTCAAATGGCTATGATTCTGGAGAAGAAGATATTTATGTCTCACCAACTCAGATAAGAAGATTTAAACTTAAAAAGGGAGATAAAATTTTAGGTTTAACTAGAGAAAGTAAAGAAAGCGAAAAATTTTCTCCACTTATCTATATAAATGAAATAAATGATATTAAGGTTTCTGATTTAAAAGCCAGAAAAGATTTTGACGATTTAATTCCGATTTATCCGAATGAAAAATATACTTTAGAAACTGAAAAGAACGAAGTTTCAACTAGAATAATTGACTTTTTAGTACCTATTGGAAAGGGACAGAGAGCTTTGATAGTCGCTCCTCCAAAGGCTGGAAAGACAAGCCTACTTCGTTCGATTTTAAAAGGCATAGAAATCAATAATCCAAAGAGCAAGATTTTTGTTTTACTTATTGGGGAAAGACCTGAAGAAGTTACGGAAATGAAGAGATTTACAAAAGCGGAAGTAATAGCTTCAACTTTTGATGAATTGCCTCAAAATCATATAAGACTTGCAGAATTTGTGCTTGAAAGAGCAAAAAGACTTGTAGAGCTTGGAGAAGATGTTGTTATTTTGGTTGACAGCATAACAAGACTTTCAAGAGCCTACAATGTAAATACACCATCCTCCGGGAAAACTCTTACGGGAGGACTTGATCCTTTTGCATTGCATAAGCCAAAAAGATTTTTCGGCTCTGCTAGAAATGTTGAAAAGGGTGGAAGTTTAACCATAATTGCAACAACACTTGTAGATACGGGAAGTAAAATGGATGATATGATTTATGAAGAATTTAAGGGAACGGGAAATATGGAAATTCATTTGAGTAGAAAACTTTCAGAACTTAGAATTTTCCCTGCCATAGATATTTATAAATCAGGAACTAGAAAAGACGATTTACTTTTGAGTGAAGAAGAAATTCAATCTGCAAATTTAATTCGTAGAAAACTTTCAAATACAAATACTAATGAAATTATGGAAAATTTAGTAAAAAATATAAAGAAAACTGAAAACAATAAAGAATTCTTCAAAGCTATCTTAAAAAATAATTAAAAATTTAGTTTCAATTTGAAACTTTAAGGAGATTTTGATGAAAATTTTAGTTGTGTATTATTCCTATTCAGGAATAACTAGGAGACTAGCGGAAGATATCGCTTTGATTACAGATGGAGATTTATTGGAATTAAAACCACTAAGACCTTATTCATTTTCATATAACACAGCAGTAAAAGAAGCTAGAATTGAAATTGATAAGGGATACTGTCCGCCTTTAACTGAAGAAATAGGAAATATTGATGATGTAGATATAGTTTTTATAGGCTCACCTAATTGGCTTAAGACTTTTGCACCACCAGTTCTTACTTTTTTACGTAATGCAAATTTGGATGGCAAAACAATTATTCCTTTCTGCACTCATGGTGGTGGGGGATTTGGAATGATGATTGATGATATTAAAAAAGAATGTAAAAATTCTACAGTAAAAGATGGATTAGCTTTAAGTGGATTTTATGATTTTGATGAATTACAAAAATGGCTAGAAAATAATTTATAAAATTATGGATTTTATAGAAAAACTCAACTTTGTGAAAGGTTGAGTTTTTACTTTTTTTAAATAGTATTTAGAATTTATTTACTGTTCACGTTAAGCTCTTAATCGAAGATTATTCTTTATACGTCATTTCGGCGTAGTGAATCTAGCCCTAACTTTTGTTGTTTATTCATAAACAACAAAAAGTAGGTCTGACACAAAGATTGTTCAAATCTTTAATTTGAGTACAATCGACTGTGGAAATCTCATACTTTTGTAATGGCAAAAGTAAACGTATCGAAGATACATCGGATAAAAAATATATTAACTAAAAATCTTTAGGATAACTTCGTTGTAATTATATAGCTGTTTTGTTTTTTATAAGTCCTGTACAGGACTTACTATTATTTGTAAACAAATAATAGTAATGAGATCTCTCCACTTCATTCGTTTCACTCATTTCGGTCGAGATGACGTGTTGGGGGCATCGACTAGTTTGGTACTAAGACGTGAAACTTTTTTGCTATTCTAACTTTTTATAGAATTAAAAAACTCAACTTTGAAAAAAGCTGAGTTTTTGTTTTTGTCCTATTTATTTATGATTTGAAAGTCCAAACTTGTTTAGAAAATGGAATATTAAACTTAATACTACTGCAACCATACTTGCAAGAACCATTCCTTTTAATTGCATTCCAAAGAAATTTATTGAAATTCCACTAAGTCCTGTTACGAATACAATTGAAGTTAAAATCAAATTTTGGCTATTTGAATAGTCAACTTTTGAGTCAACTAAAAGTCTTATTCCAGAAGTACCAATCATTCCGTAAAGTAAGAATGTTATTCCACCGATTACATTTCCCGGTATACTTTGGATTAACATACTTAAAGGAGCGAAAAATGCCATACAGATTGAGATCACTGCTGCTCCTGCAATTACATAAACTGAATAAACTTTAGTAACTGCCATAACACCAATGTTTTCTCCGTAAGTTGTTGTTGGAACTCCGCCTACAAGAGCGGATAACATAGTTGAGAAGTTATCGGCAAAGATACTTCTGTGTAAGCCCGGATCTTCTAAAAGATTTTGACCTATTATATTACTTGTTACAACTTGATGACTTATATGTTCTGAAGTTATTACGAGTAATGCAGGAAGCATTATCAAACTTGCTTTGAAGTCAAAAATTGGAAATTGAAATTCCGGTATTGTAAATAATGTTGAAGATGTAACTGTAGAAAAGTCAATCATTCCAAAAGCTAAAGCTGCAATATATCCACAGATGATAGCAATAAGGATTGGAATTGTTCCTAAAAATTTTCTAAATACAACTGAACCTAAAATCGCAACTGAAAGAGTGATTAAAAATACATAAACATCAGCATTAGTTGAAGTTTCGGTCAATATATTTGCACCTATTTTTCCGCCTCTTATTGTATTTCCTGCAAGTTCAAGACCGATTAGAGAAACAACAGCACCCATTGCTGCCGGTGGAAGTACAATATTTATCCAATCTGTTCTGAATTTATAGATTAAATACGCTAAGATACAACCTAAAAATCCTGTTGTAGCAAAAGCACCGAGTGCATATCTATAACCCATAGTATTTATAATAACGGTACCTACTCCCAAAAAGGCAAAACTTGAACCTAAATAGGCGGGTGCCTTTCCTTTTGTTATAAAAATAAACAACAATGTACCTATACCATTCATCAAAAGAACAATACCGGGGTTTACATTAAATAAAATTGGAACTAAAACTGAAGCTCCAAACATAGCAAAAGTATGTTGTAAACTCAAAGGTATAAGCATTGTAACAGGAACTTTGTCCCTTACGCCAATAAATTCTTTATTATTCATAAATCCTCCTTTGACTTAAGTCTTAAAAATATAAAAAAAATGAAATAACAACAGTTATTTCATTAATAATTAAATATAATATTTTTTAAGACAGTAAGTCCATTATTAAAATTAAAAAAGAGAGTCGTCAAAACAAAGTTATAAAAGTTAAATATATTTGTTTTAAAAAACTTAACTAAATTTGTCATAACGGACCTCCTTAAATTTATCTCGATAATTATACAAAATAAATAGCAAAAAGTAAAGTCTTAAATTTCATAAAAATTTCTCATTTAAGATAAAAATGTGATAGGACTTAGTCGTCAATATGATAAAATTAATAACAAGAGGAATTTAGAATCAATTACAGAATATAATTAAGGTGATAGATGGAAAAGTATTTATTGAAGATGTAAATTAAAAATATTTTTAAAGAAACGGCTAATGAATGAAACAGCCGTTTTTTATGTTTAAATTATGTAAAATGATTTAACATACATACTTTTCTGTAAAATTTTAAGTATGAAAAATATATTACATTGAAGTTTATCATAAGAATAAATATTCAAAAAGAGAAATGTATAATTTTTGAGGAAATATTATATAAAAATTCGAGATTATGTTTCTAATAAAGTTATATTTAATTATTATATTAA
>ERZ773090.338-NODE-338-length-29782-cov-7.28826_pt1 | contig 29782 bp, 28 predicted proteins | sample MGYA00580579_ERZ773090 | MGnify/ENA primary metagenome ERZ773090 (study PRJEB29015, sample SAMEA2738014) | human oral metagenome | biome: human oral; feature: human-associated habitat; material: dental | place: China | collected 2132 ... | reverse complement strand
CTCGCAAGACAGCAGGAATAATATCTCCCGCTTTATAGACGATAACGGTGTCTTTTTGACGAATATCCTTCTCCGCAATATAGTCTACATTGTGCAAAGTTGCTCGGCTGACAGTCGTTCCCGCTAGCTGCACCGGCGTCAGATTAGCTGTCGGAGTCACAACACCTGTCCGGCCGACTGTCCAGTCAACAGACAGAAGCTGGGCTTCCTTTTCCTCAGCTGGAAACTTATAGGCGATAGCCCACTTAGGTGCCTTGACAGTAAAGCCAAGCTCTTCTTGCACCGCCAAGTCATTAACCTTGATGACAATACCGTCAATCTCATAAGGGAGGCTATCCCGCTCCTCAGCAATCTTTTCGATAAACTCCCAAACTGCTTCGATAGAGTCCGCCAGAATATGAGTAGGATTGACTGAGAAGTCCAAATCTGCCAGCTTGTTCAAGACTTCTTCTTGGCTGCCAACCTGAGTCGGGCTAGCTTCTTGGTAGAGAAAGGTTGCTAGATTGCGCTTGGCCACAACTGCTGTGTCGAGCTGCCGCAAGGTTCCTGCTGCCGCATTGCGAGGATTGGCAAACTCAGGCTCACCATTCTCCTGCCGCAGCTGATTGACCGCATCAAAGGAAGCCTTGGGCATGTAACATTCTCCACGAACGGTAATGTCCAGCGGTTCTTTCAAAGTCAGAGGAATATCCTTGACCCGCTTGAGATTTTCAGTGATGTTTTCTCCAACAGAGCCATCCCCCCGAGTTGCCCCCGCTACCAAGATTCCCTTTTCATAGGTCAGAGAAATAGAGAGCCCGTCAATCTTGAGCTCACAAAGATAAGAGATCTGAGGAAATTCCTTGCGAATCCGCTGGTCAAAGGCTATTAATTCTTCACGTGAAAAAGCATCCTGCAAACTAAAGAGAGGATACTGGTGTGGATATTTTTCAAATCCTTCTAAAATCTTCCCTCCCACCCGATGTGTCGGACTGTCAGGCAGGATATCGGTTGGGTACTTTTCTTCTAACTCCGCTAACTCACGATAGAGTCTGTCATATTCGCTGTCCGATACACTTGGCCTGTCTGCCGTATAATACTCATGGGCATATCGGTTGAGCAATTCTACTAATTCTGACATTCTTTCTTTCATACTTCTATTTTATCACAAATACACAAAATCTTCCTCTATTTGTTCCTAATTTTTCCTAAAAAACAAAAGGACACAAAAAGAGCGGAAATTCCGCTCTCTGCTGTCTTATTTTGTCAAATCAATGCGTCGGGCAATTAGGTTAATAAGGATAGCTCCAACAATCAAGGAAGCAAATTCTCCAATGGCTGTTGTAAACCAAGTCAGGAAGAATGGCAGACCTTGCAAGAAGTGTAATTCTGCAGCAATGGTCACCATCGAAATAGAAAAGAATACTGCAAAATAGAAATGATCCAAACGAATCAAGCCTTTAATCAGATATTGATTCTTATAACGACTGAAAAGATAGACACCTAGTGACAGGAAGACTAAAGTGGACCCACCGCCAACAAAGACATCAACGATTCCAAAACTATAGAGATTGGCAATCATACAGCCAATGGTCACTCCCATGATATATTTCCGATTATAAAAGGCCGTAAAGTTCATCATTTCAGAAATTCTGAACTGGTAAGCACCATAGCTAATAGCATTTAAAGGGGGCGTAATCGTTAGGGCTACATAAATGGCAACAACAATGGCAATCTGAGCCAAGTCACGAACTGTCAGTTTTTCTTGTTTCATGTTTTCTCCTTTAGCGGCTTTACCGCGTGTAATATGCTTGGCGAAAGAAGTTAAGCGCCAAGGGTTGCGTCACATGAGAGGAGCATCATTAGTTGATTCCCCCACAGATTTGGCAACCCAACTAGTATAGCATAAATCCTAGAAATATGATAGACTATCTTTATGAAAACTTTAATCAAAAAATTCTTTGACAATGAGGTCCTGTCCTATCTTTTCTTTGGTGTGGCAACAACTGTCGTATCTGTTGTCAGTCGGATGGTCTGCTATGAATTGACTGGAAACGAACTACTGGCTACGATAATAGGTGATATTCTTGGCATTCTCTTTGCCTTTGTAACCAACGATACTATCGTTTTCAAGCAGAAAAGACAGGGCTGGCCCGTTCGATTGGTCAAATTTTTCACTGCACGTTTGGCTACTATGGGCTTAAATTTACTATTGACTTTTATATTTGTCACTAGCTTCCCACAGATCATAGGCCAGTTTGTCAATAACAATATCAAAATGGTCAATACCATCGAAACTTTCATTGCTCAAGTGCTTATTATTGTTCTCAACTATGTATTTAGTAAGATTTTTGTCTTTGAAAACAAGAAAAATTAACAACAAATTAATCTATTTCACCCTATAAAAGCAAAACTGGACCAGATAATTCTGATCCAGTTTTGTTATTTTCAGATTTCCAAGCTTGGTTTTTCAATAGTCAGATGAGTAATCTCACCCTTAACACCAAAATAGGTCTCAATCAGAGTCTGGAGTTCTGTCATGGCTGCTTGGGCGCGTCCTGCTTGCTTTTCATTGATGGCCTCAATGACCAAGATGGCGTCCTTGGTCTCCTCTGTCAGCATAGTCCGCTGGGCTTCTCGCCAGTTAAGGCAACGGCAGACAGCCCCCTCTTCATCATAGTAGATGATTTCTTCTGGCAGAGCCGGAGCGTCACTCTCAGCGCCAAGCGGGAAAAAGGCCTCCCCACCCTTGGCTTTTCCTAAATGAAGACCTCCGACAATCTTATCCAAATCCTCACCGCCACATGGAACTGCATAAGACAGCGAGACACTGTTATAGATATCGACCAAAGGATTGATTGGATGAAATTCCCGCCCCTGACTAACCCGCTTGAGCAGGGCTTCGATAGAGGAGCGCGCTCCCTTTTTGGTCTTGAATTTGCTGAAAGCCTGCCGCCACTCCTGAATGACTTCATTTTGAGTGAAGTTCTCGTCTGGGATAAAGTCTTCAGCTCGCTTCGCTCCCTTATCCAGCAGGGATTTGAAATAAGAGTCCTTACTTTCATCCACTCTATTATCCAGCCCCTTGACTACTAAAACACTAATCTGACCTTCCGGAAATACTTGCCAAAATTCATGTTCAACTGTAACTTTCATGATACACCTCTTTAATCTTAATAGTTTCTTTTTTGTCCTTTTTTGACTGCTTCCCAGTCACCTGTAATGTTTTCACGCACTCGAACCAGCATTTTCTCCAAGGCTTGAACTTCCGCTTGAGAAAAGCCCTGCAGGGATGTCTCTTCAGAATAGTCATTCTCCGCTAGGATAAAAGGATAAAGTTTTTCTCCTTTTTTCGTCACAAACCATTCCTTGTTCTTCTTGTTGCCCTTGGCTGCCTTCTGCTGCACCAAGCCCTTGGCCTCTAGCTTCTTAACAGAGCGGGCAACCGTTGAGCGATCCACCTTGAGCAGCTCCGACAGCTCCTCTTGGATAATTCCTGGATTCTCCGCGATGCGCACCAAGTAAAGATATTGACCTCGTGCTAGCTCTATGTCGCGGAACTCAATATTCGCAATGGAATCCAAAGCTCGGGCGATAATCCCAATTTCCCGCAATACTGACATATCCCCTCCTTTAAACTTTTATTTGAAACCATTATATCACACTTTATTGCAAATGCAATAAAATAACCAAAAAATAAAAAGAGGAAAAGCCTCTTTAAGAAATCTATATCAAAATCCTTACAAGTAAGGAATCTTCTTATTCTTATTAAGATTAGTAATGATACTAGAGAAAAATGCAGAATTCAATTCTTGACAGTAGCTAATCAGTTCTTGTCGCTCCTTATCCTCAAACAGGTAAGCCATTGATACTAGGACCTGAATTGGAGAAATGACCTGCCTGAAGTTCTCTAAGTAAACTTCACGTTTAGCTGCACTATAGAAGTCTTGGATTTCCTCATGACTGAGTATAACTTCTCTTTGATTCAAGCCTAGCAAAGCTCCAGCAAATAAGTTCTGGTTGCCACTATCTAAGATAGAGTATACATAGCTCAACTCTTTCTTGTCTTTATTTTGTAAATATACGATAGCTAAAGCCAAGCTTCGATAGAGAACAGTCGCTGAGTATTTTCCTTGAACTAATTCCTCCAAATAAGGTAGTAGGCTAGTACATTCCGTAGCTGCAATGGTCAAAATCAACTCATTCTGAGTTCCCAAGACCTTGGTTTAGTCATAACAAAGTCCAGAGCTTCAGCTAATGCTTGATCCAGGCCTTCTATACGTTGGCGTCTAATTTGCTTGGCTTGCTCTCTTAAGTAGAGGTAGTTTTTGAGATAGGAGCATAGAAACAAGTTCTTTATTTGAAGATACTGCTAATTGTTTTGCAGTTTTTAAAGTAGGCATAGTTTTCTTCTCCTTTCATTTTTTAAGACATAGTGACTAGAAAATTTAGTTTTTTGTGTATCTATCCTACTGTTTTTCTTTCATCAGCTGATTCTTAAAAGAAAATTTACCTGTACTTTCGACTTGAAATCCCGACTCACAGCAGCTCTGGACACTGGCATTAAGCACTGCGCCAACAATCAAAATTTTAGCAATCATGATAAACCAAAACATCATCACAACCATAATGATGGAGCTGAAAAAACGAACATCAACTAAGTGATTTAAATAATTATCCATGTAAACGGAAAAGATATTCAGTAAAGCTAGAATGGTCAAGAGCACAAAGGCGCTTCCTGGCAGAACATAGCGTTTTTTGTTGATTTTCACGTTAGGCAGGAAATAATAGAACATGACCAAAACCGCAAAGAGTAAGGCGTAAATCAATGGCTCCGTAAAATTCTGCAAGTGCTGATAGAGTTGGCTATCTAGCTTCCAGTAAGTACGGAGGAAATCCAGCGACATATGGCCGAACATGGTCAGAAAGAGGGCCAAGGCAAAGAGAATCTGCAGACCTAGACTCACAAAGAGACTCATGACGCGATGAGAAATCAGCCCCCGACTCTTAGGAACTCCATAAGCCTTGTTAAAAGCAATCTGCAGAAAATTCATGGACTTGGAAAAAGTCCAAAGAGCGGATAAGATCGAGAAACTCAGCAGGCCAGTCGAAGGCTGGGTCAGCACTTCACGCATGACTTTTGCTACAACATCATATAAAGTCTCTGGCAGCATGTCCTTAATAGCTGTCAGAAAATCCGCAATTGGAATATGGAAATAAGGCAGAATATTGACGACAATCAAGAGCAAAGGAAAAACGGAAATCAGCCAATAATAAGCAACTGCAACGCTGCTCAGCTCACTATCTGCCTCTTTATAAAAATAGAAAAATGCTCTTAAAAACTGATTTTTCCGAACCTTACTAAATAATTTCTTCACTCTCTTCTCCTTCAAAAAAAACTGAGACAACTGCCCAGCCTTTGATTTCTAATAAGTCCCTTCTTCTCCCTGGCTGGTCAGAATGACAGGACCATCTTTTGTAATGACAAACTGATGCTCATACTGGCAAGACAAGCCGCCATCCAGCGTTTTATGTGCCCAGCCAGTCTCAAAGTCCGTATCAATTTCCCAGGTACCTGTATTGATCATGGGCTCGATAGTCAGAACCATTCCCTCACGCAAGCGCAAGCCGCGTCCTGCTCGACCGTAATGCGGCACCATAGGCTCCTCATGCATGGTTGGGCCAACACCGTGCCCCACCAAATCACGCACAACGCCATAGCCATGACTTTCAGCATATTCCTGAATAGCTGCGCCAATGTCGCCGATACGATTACCAACCTTGGCTGCTGCAATTCCACGGTAGAGACATTCCTTGGTCACATCCATCAGCTGCTGAGTCTCTGGGCTAATCTTCCCTACTGCATAGGTCCAGCAAGAATCTGCCACACCGCCCCGGAAGTTCTCTGTGTGTTGCTTCATCTGTTCCACATTGTCAAAATCTAGCTTGGACACATCCAGCTCTGCCTTATCGACTAAACCAACCACCATATCAACGCTGATGACATCACCTTCGACCAGCTTCTGATGACGGGGAAAGGCATGGGCTACCTCGTCATTAAGAGAGCAGCAGGTCGCATAAGGATAGTCCATGACAGAGCCTTCCACACCAATCTGCAGAGGCAAGGCATTGTCTTCTTTACAACGCTTGCGGACATACTCTTCGATGTCCCACATGTCAATGCCTGGCTTAATCAAGTCTCTCAAACCGATATGGACAGAAGCCAGAAAATCTCCACTCTTGTCCATCAAGTCAATTTCACGCTGTGATTTTAAAGTAATCATTCTTTCTCTAATTTCCTCTTCTTAATTAATTTTCACTGTAATCGTGGCTTTTGCAACCAGCATCGCTTCCAGATACATCTCAAAGTCGATAATGGCAGTCCGCCTAGTCTGACGGATAATGCGCGGCTGAATATGTAGCAGGTCATCAATCTGGACCGCCTGAAAGAAATAAATCATCAGTTGATCAATAATCAAGCTGCGGCCGCTGTTAACCATGAGCTGCTGGGTGATCCGAGTCAGAATTTCTGTCAGCACACCGTTGGCCAACACACCATTTTGCTCCAGCATAAAAGGCTCAACGGTAAAGGAAAACAAATCATCCTGACGGCTAATCTTCTGTCCTACTTGCTCACTGAAAGTCGGCAGGCTGGAAATTTGAGAACGGCTCATTTTTTCCATAATGTCCCGCCGTGTAATCACACCCAGCAAGGTCTGGTTGCTGCGCACTACTGGTATCATTTCAAAATCTTCTGCAATCATGCGCTGACTGATATTGGCAATATTGGCAGATAGGCCTGTCATAAAGACGTTTTTCGTCATGACCTTGTCCAAGGTTGTCAGAGGAGACTTATCCCCCGCGTCTCTCATGGTTACTACTCCCACCAGCATCTGCTGCTGGTTGATAACCGGAAACCGGCTGGCACGATTGCGACGAACCAAGTCCAGATAGTCACGAACAGTATCAGTATCATGTAAGAAGCCGTACTCGTGGCTGGAGCGATAGACCTGCTCCACTGTTAAAATATCGGTCTTGATCTGCATATTGGACAGGGCCCGATTAATCATGGTTGCAACGGTGTAGGTATCGTGCTTGGTCCTGAGAACCGGTATATTAAGCAGATTAGCCATCTTCAGAACTTCCGAGCTGACTTCAAATCCTCCGGTTACCAGCACCGCATTCTCATTTTCCAGAGCCAAGAGCTGAATTTTCGTCCGGTCTCCGACAATCAGGAGCCCCCCCTCTGTCAGATAGCGCAGGATATTCTGCTCCGTCATGGCACCGATGGAGAATTTATTGAATTCTTTTTCTAGACCATCTTCTCCAGCCAATACTTCTGAGCCAGTAATATCAACAATTTCCTTGTAGGTCAGGTGCTCCAAGACAACTTTCTTGGACTTAACCCGAACCGTACCACTCCGAGGCCTAGTCTCAACAATACCGCGGTTCTCCGCTTCCTTGATAGCTCGATAGGCCGTACCATCGCTGACTCCCAGATAGTTTGAAATACTGCGGACACTGACCCTCTTGCCGATTGGAAGATTTTCAAGATAGGTTAAAATTTCCTGATGCTTACTCATTAAAATCTCCTCTCTCATAACGGTACTCCAGATAATCTCGCATCTTCCTCGTGTACCGATCGCTCCCTTTAAACTGCCGGTAGAGGCTGAAGCCAGATTTTTGAGCCACCTTTTGACTAGCTAGGTTCTCTGCATGAGTGATAATACTGAGGCGCTTGAAGTCAAAGCGGGTAAAAGATAGAAAAGCAATTGCTCGAACAATTTCTGTCATCAGCCCTTGTCCCCAGTAGTCTTGCCGCAGAAAATAGCCTAACTCAGCTTCTTTCTTGATCTCATCCATCTTTTCAAACTTGACAGAGCCAATCATTTCCTGCGTTTCCTTGTGACAAATAGCCCAAATCCCCAGAGGATTTTTCATAAAGAAATTGGCAATGACGTATTCACTTTCCTCTAGGCTTGCTTCTGTCGGAAAAATGAACTGAGTATTTTCCGGATTGGACGCAATCTTATATAGGGCTCCTGCATCTTCAAATACAATGGGCCGCAAAAAAGCATGCTCTGTCTCAATAAATGAGCAGGCTGCCAAATGTGTCCACAAATTCATCTGCTACCTCTATAAAAAATAAGCGAAAAACGCTTATTCTTCTATCAACTGGATATCTGCACCCAGACTTGTTAATTTTTCAATAATATTAGAATAGCCGCGCAGGATAAACTCGATATTAGTAATCTCTGTCTTTCCTTGAGCCATCAAACCTGCAATAACCAAAGCAGCTCCTGCTCGTAAATCGGTCGCCTTGACCTGAGCTCCCTGCAGTTGATTTGGTCCCTCATAGACAATCTGATCGCTGCTGGTCGAAATCTTACCTGCCATCTTAGCCAGCTCCGCCACATGGTTAACCCGCTTCTCATAAATCGTGTCCGTAATCTTACCGTGGCCATTAGCCGTCAGCAAAAGCGGAGTGATGGGCTGTTGTAGGTCAGTTGCAAAGCCTGGATAAGGAGAAGTCTTAATGTTTATAGCTCTCAGAGTTTGCTGCTCTTCGACAAAAATGCTGTCTTCAGAAACTGTCATCCGAACACCCATCTCCTCAAGCTTGGCAATAAAACTCTCTAAATGCTCATAAAGGACATTATTAATCTGAATTCCCTGACCAATAGCTGCAGCAAGGGCGATATAAGTTCCTGCCTCGATACGGTCAGGAATTACTTGATGACGCGTTCCATAAAGGTGTGGAACCCCCTCAATCGTAATAATATCAGTTCCTGCTCCACGGATGTGTGCTCCCATATTGTTCAAGAGAGTTGCCACATCGATGATTTCTGGCTCCCGCGCTGCATTTTCAATAATAGTCCGACCTTTGGCCTTGACAGCAGCCAACATAGTATTGATGGTAGCACCCACGCTGACCGTATCCATATAAATGCTAGCGCCTTTCAGCTGCTGACCTCCTGTGGATAGGTTCATGTAGTTGCCGTCCATGGTCATCTTAGCCCCCATGGCTTCAAAAGCCTTGAGGTGCAAGTCAATAGGACGCGGCCCCAAGTCACAACCACCAGGCAGGCCTACCGTTGCTTCACCATAGCGGCCAAGCAAGCTGCCATAGAAATAATAGGAGGCTCTTAGACTGTTGATTTTTCCATAAGGCATAGGGACGTTTTGGATACCACGCGGATCAATTGTCAGACTGTCCTCAGAGCGAGTAACACTAGCTCCCATGGCAATCATAATATCAATCAGGCTATCCACGTCCGAAATATCCGGAACGCCATCCAACGTTACAATATCATCTGCCAGAATCACAGCCGGAATCAAGGCAACGACACTGTTTTTAGCACCATTAATAGTCACCTCTCCTTTTAAGGGGCGACCACCATGTATTACAATTTTTTTCATGTTTAAAATAAAGCTCTTTCAAGGTATTGCCATTTATTATACCACAGATTCGGGAAATTTCCTATACTTTTAGATAAATAAGACAATTGAAATTAAAATGAAACAGGGAAAATGGCTTTTTCAACAGTTCTTTCAGAAAAATACAGTATTACCAAGAATGAGAGAAGCGCAAGGATAGACTGCTTGCCTTTTAAAAGTTGCCTGTATAGAAATGACTTTTTCTTTAAAAAAATAGAAAAGTTCCCAATCATTACGATTGAGAACTGTCTTCTTACTGCACTGCTGCTTTCAAAGCCTCTACCTTATCCAACTTTTCCCAAGGCAGGTCAATGTCTGGCCTACCCATGTGGCCATAAGCTGCTGTCTGACGATAGATTGGGCGTTTCAGATCCAGCATTTGAATGATACCGGCCGGACGCAGGTCAAAAATCTGACGAACTGCTTCCTGCAGCTTGCTTTCTGCAACTGCTCCAGTACCAAAAGTATCGATGCGTACAGAAACCGGCTGAGCCACACCAATGGCATAGGCTAACTGCACTTCTGCTTTCTTGGCCAATCCAGCAGCCACGATATTTTTAGCAATGTAGCGAGCTGCGTATGAAGCTGAGCGGTCGACCTTGGTTGCATCCTTACCTGAGAAGGCACCGCCACCGTGACGAGCATAACCACCGTAAGTATCCACAATAATCTTGCGTCCTGTCAAGCCAGAGTCCCCTTGCGGACCGCCAATTACAAAACGGCCGGTTGGATTGATGAAGAATTTTGTCTTCTCATCCAAATATTGGGCTGGGATGACTGCTTTAATCACCTTTTCAATCACATCACGATGAATCTCTTCATTGGTCGCTTCTGGGTCATGTTGGGTTGAAATAACTACTGTATCCACACGTACAGGCTGGTCATTTTCATCATACTCAACGGTCACCTGTGACTTAGCATCTGGACGCAGATAGGCAATCTCTCCTGATTTGCGCAATTCCGCCAATCGACGAACTAACTTGTGACTGAGCGAGATAGGCAGCGGCATGAGTTCTGGCGTTTCATCCACTGCAAAGCCAAACATAAGCCCCTGGTCTCCAGCACCGATCAAGTCCAATGGATCTTGGTCTGTATTCCCACGAACCTCCAAAGCTTCATTGACACCCTGAGCAATATCTGGCGACTGCTCCACCAAAGATGGATGCACACCGACCGTCTCTGCCGAAAAGCCATACTCTGTATTGGTGTAGCCAATCTCTGCAATGGTATCACGAACCACACGATTGATATCCACATAAGCTGTGGTCGAAATCTCACCAAAAACATGAACAGAGCCTGTATAAACAGCTGTTTCAGCAGCCACATGGGCATCTGGATCCTGACTCAAGACAGCATCCAAAATAGCATCGGAAATTTGGTCTGCAATCTTATCAGGATGTCCCTCCGATACAGACTCAGACGTGAAAAGTTTACGTTCTGACATAGAAATGTCCCCCCTTAAATAAATTGTTATAGAGTTACAAAGTACTGATAGAAAGAACTACCACCTTATCGGGACTATATAACTTCTTCATTATACCACTTTTCGCTAAAAAATTCAGAATTTTTTAAATAGAAAAAGCTATAATCAGAAACTATAGCTTTATTGCAATGATAAACTAAGGGCAGCTTGCTAACAACTCTTCAACTTCCGCCTTACCGATAGCATCACCAGCTTGGTCAAAAAGTCTGATAGCAGCCACAAAGTTGGTTCTTGCTTCTTGGAGATTTCCCAAAGCTTGAGCAATTTCACCTAAGCCACGGTAACTACACGCATGATTTATCACATCATCTGACTCCTTAGCATAGATATGCGCCTTTCGCATAAACTCCTGTGCTTGAGTCAATCGGCCTAATTTAAGATTTAGATAGCCTAACTCATAGAGATTTACTGATTGACTATAATGGTCATCTGGGAAATACATCGCTAGGAAAGCAGCTTCTTTTTCTATCCACTCTAAAGCTTGATAAAAATCTCCCGCAGCTCTAGCAACATAGCCTAGCTGATGATAAGCGATATGCTCATTTTCAATATCACTATCATTCTGAGCCTGAATCAGATAAAGCTCCAAATTTGCAAAAGCATTCTGATAATCTTGCCTTTCTACAGCAAGATAAGCTCGCAAATTCCAGCGGCTAAAGGAATCTTTTTCAAGCTGCCGCTCTAGTTCTTCGGCCTTATTTAACCGTCCTTCAAAGAAATGCTGCCAAGCGACTGCCAATTTCTCATCCATCCGCCATCTCCTTTTACCTCCAGAACTTCTCGCCTAAACCAAATCCGTTTGAGCGATAGCCTTCTTGACATCATCCAGCGGCAAATGAACCAATTCCACCTCTTTCTCCTTGTAGAGATACTGAGCATAGTCATCTATGCGATATTGGTTGATGTAGACCACCCGTTTGCAGCCGACCTGAAGCAGTTGCTTGGTACAGTTGAGACAGGGAAAATGAGTCACATAAGCCGTAAAGCCCTTGGGAACTCCCCGCTCGGCTCCTTGCAAGATGGCATTGACCTCAGCATGCAAAGTCCGCACGCAGTGACCATCAATGACCAAACACTCATGGTCAATACAGTGCTCAGTCCCTGAAACTGAGCCATTGTAACCAGTTGAAATAACCTTATTATCTTTGACCAAGACAGCGCCAACCTTGGCCCGCTTGCAGGTTGAGCGATTAGCGATTAAGAGAGCCTGAGCCGCAAAATACTGATCCCAAGCTAAACGATTCTCTGACATAATTTCTCCATTCTACTGACTTTTTATTTACATAAATGTCTGTTTTTTCTATTATATCGCAAATCCCTATTTTTAACTAGCTTTACAATGAAAGCTGTCTTATCAGTAACAAGCCTTTATCTATACTATAAGTGGAATGGCAGGCTATTTCTCTCTTCATACTTTTTTTCATTAAGAGTTATCAAAAAAGAACCAAGAAAATCCTCAGTTCTTATTTTAATTATTTACCAAGCTTAGCTTTAGCTGCGTCTGCAAGAGCTGTGAAAGCTGCTGCATCGTTAACAGCCAAGTCAGCCAACATTTTACGGTTCACTTCGATTTCAGCCAACTTCAAACCATGCATCAATTGTGAGTATGAAAGTCCGTTCAAACGAGCTGCCGCATTGATACGAGTGATCCACAATTTACGGAAGTCACGTTTTTTCTGACGACGGTCACGGTATGCATAGTAGTAAGAGTTCATTACTTGCTCTTTTGCAGTACGGAACAAGATGTGTTTTGCTCCATAGTAACCTTTAGCTAATTTTAAAATACGTTTACGACGTTTGCGTGATACAACGCCACCTTTAACACGTGCCATTTATATTTCCTCCAATATTTCCTAGAATAATCTACTGCAAAATCTCTTATTTAAGACCTGTCAGCATTGCTTTGATACGTTTGAAATCTCCTGAATGCACCATTGCTGCTTTACGAAGATGACGACGTTGTTTTTTAGTTTTTCCGTGGAAACGGTGAGAAGTGTAAGCACGGAAACGTTTCAAGCCACCAGAACCTGTACGTTTGAAACGTTTAGCTGATGCGCGGTGTGTTTTTTGTTTTGGCATGATAAAATCTCCTTTTTCTAACTTTTTGACAGTTTATTTTTTGTCACTAATCGGTGCCATTTGCATGAACATTTGACGTCCATCCATCTTAGGCTTTTGCTCAATGATAGCAACATCTTGAGTCGCTTCAGCAAAATCTGCTAAAACTTTAGCCCCGATTTCTTTGTGGGTAATCATCCGGCCTTTGAAGCGGATAGATACCTTTATTTTATTTCCTTTTTCAAGGAACTTGCGTGCGTTGCGAAGTTTAGTGTCAAAGTCTCCCTTATCGATGGTTGGACTGAGACGGACTTCCTTCACAGTAACAACACTTTGTTTCTTGCGTTGTTCTTTTTGTTTTTTCTGGTACTCAAATTTGAACTTACCGTAGTCCATAATTTTTGCAACAGGTGGTTTAGCTTGTGGCTGAATCAGGACCAAATCGACATTTGCTTCATCCGCAAGAGACTGCGCTTCGCTCAGCGGTTTAATACCTAATTGTTCGCCGTCAAGACCGATCAAGCGAACTTCACGCACACGAATTTCATCATTGATGAATAAGTCTTGTTTTGCTATGGTTTTCACCTCTTTTTTTATTTTTAGAGAAAAACAAGTGCGGACCTGCTAACGCAAACCCGCACTACATGATAATATTTCATTACTGAAACTGAATCCTGTAGAGCCAGACAACGTTAGTCGCAAGGCGAGAAGTTCTCACTTCTGCTTTTCTCAACTCTACTATCATACCAAGTTTCATTTTATTTGTCAATGATTTTTTTCGCTTTTTCTTCGATAAAGGCAACAACTTCAGAAATACCAACACCCGTGGTATCAAAATGAACAGCATCTTCTGCCGGTCTCAATGGCGAAACTTCGCGATGACTGTCCTTATAATCCCGCTCTGCAATTTCTTCTTTCAGTTTCTCCAAGTCAGCAGGAATTCCTTTAGATAGATTTTCCTTATAACGGCGCTCAGCTCTTTCCTCAACCGAGGCTACCAAATAAATCTTGAGCTCAGCCTGAGGCAAGACAACTGTTCCAATATCACGGCCATCCATGACAATCCCTCCCTGAGCTGCAATTTGCTGCTGCAAGGCCACCAGTTTCTCACGGACTTGAGGAATGGCAGATACCCAAGAAACGTTATTGGTAACTTCATTTTCCCGAATTGGGTGAGTCACATCCACATCGCCAACAAAGACTAGCTGCTCGCCATCTTCTGCTCGACCAAAACTGACCGAATGATTATTGAGCAAGTCTACAATTTCAGTGGCATCTGCTTCTGTTAGATGATGCCGCAGAGCCAGATAGGTTGCAGCCCGATACATGGCTCCTGTATCTAAATAAGTATAGCCAAAATCCTTAGCAATAATCTTGGCAACGGTCGATTTTCCACTGGAAGCAGGACCGTCAATTGCAATTTGAATCTGTTTCATGGCTGGCTCCTACTCAATCTTCACAACGTCACCTGGATTGGCATACCAAGAACCAGTAGACATATGAGAAGGGTTAAGCTGTTCAAGCTTAGCAATAGAAATACCTGCACGCGCTGCAATGGCCGCCTCACCTTCACCAGGCTGAACAGTCAGAGTTCCTTCAGAGGATTCTGTGGTATTTGCTGCTGTCTGCTCTGCTGTAGAAGACGCTTCACTGCTGGAACTTGCTGCTGAAGTGCCGTAGAAACCTTCCATTTGGGTTTGTCTATTACTTCCACCAGTAGACAGATAGGTCAGAAAGCACACCACCGCAACCACTAAAATACAGAAAATAATGGTTAATATGGTCAACAAGCGGTCTGCATTCAAAGCGCTAAACTTCTTAGTTCGTTTCAACTTATCTTCTCCGTTATCGTATACATCTTCTTCCCATGGTTCTTTTTCCATGACTTCCTCCTTGAGTTTTTCTTAAAATCTTATTACAATATGGGTATGAAAGTAACACTCATTCCCGAACGGTGCATTGCCTGTGGGCTTTGTCAAACCTACTCAGATCTTTTTGACTATCATGACAATGGCATCGTCAAATTTTACCAGGACGACCAGCTCCTAGAAAAGGAAATCACTGAGGTTCCCGATGTCGTGGAAGCCATCAAAAACTGCCCAACCCGAGCTCTTTTGAAAAACTAGGATTTTTTGGACTGACTGCCATAGTAAGCTTCAAAATAGTCAATATGGGTAAAATTATCTACTAATTCTACCTCACCCTTAAAATGCTCATTAAGGGCCAGGGCATTGACAAAATATTTTTTAGGCCACTTGCGCATACAAAAACTCCGGCTGCGGCTCTGACCTTTAAAATATAAGGTAATTGACGTCTTAGTCACTTCGACTTTTTCAATATCTGAAATCTTGACCTTTATTGGAGTAAAGGGATTGGCTGTGATAATTCGCAAGGTTCCATCATCATAAATGGTAAAATAACGATGAACTCCCATTCCCAGCAAAACCATGAACAAGAAGAAAGAAAACAGAACAAGAGTCGGCACTCGTGAGCTTTCATACATCAAAGCCAGGCCAACAAAAATCGGAATGACCGATAAAGACCAATATATTATCAGGATAGCTACATCTGGCTGCCAGTGATAGCGAACCTTACCGAAAATCTTTATCATGCTCACACCCCCATACTACTAGTTTAGCATAAATTAAGAAAAAATAGAACAGGTAGACTTGCCTATTCTATTTTTTTATTTATGATTTTGCTGTCTTAAAGAAGCTATCAGACAAGTAGCCCTTGCCTCTGACCATATCATACTCAATCAGTTTCAAATCATCTGCTATTTCTTGTGCTTCTTCGTCCAATTCCTTTTTATCCACGCTAGCCTTATGCAATACTTCTGTTAATAAAGCATAGTAAGGTGATACTTTGGAATTTGTCTGCTCCAGTAAGAGAGCGGAGAAATCGCTAGAATTGACTTTTGGATAATCGAGTTTAGGAGTTTCATAATTGCTCCAAACGAAATAATCTGTCAGATATTGGCTTTCTGGATCTTCTTTAAAGGCTGACTGAGGATAGAGACCTGGCAGATGATCGCCATAAAAGACGACTGTTACCTTTTTATCTACCTTTGAAAGCTTCTCAAGAAACTCCTTAGTGGCATGATCTGTATGGTAAAGCATTCTGACATAGCTGGAAAGAGATTCGTTCCCTTCCTTGCTAAAATCAGGATAGCTGGCAGACATGTAGACAGGATTGGGCTCATTCCAAGGCATGTGGTTCTGCATGGTCATGACAGAGAAAAATTGTCCCTGTTTGCCATTCAAATGCTCCAAGACTTGATTATAAGTCGTTTGATCGCTGTAATTCCCACCAATATTATTACCTTTCAGGCCTTTGGTACCATAGTGAATAAAGGTATCAAATCCCAAATCTTGGTAAATGACATTTCTGGCATAATTGCTAGGGGAGGCCAGATGGATTACTGTCCGATTCTTAGATGAATAAGCATCACTAATGGAAGGGAATCTATTCATCCTCGGGACAATTTCAGTGTAGAGAACCGAAATAGACGGAGACAGATTATAAAAAGGCAAACCAGTCAGGGTCTGAAATTCCATATTGGCGGTTCCTCCACCATAGCCGTCTGACTTCATAAGTCCACTAGTAGTATGGGATTTCACTTCCTGGATATAAGGAATAGGATTTTCAGACATAGTAACGCCGTCAACCCGAGCAGGGTCAGAAAAACTTTCGCTCAGGAGGTAAATGACTGTTTGATCTTCGATTTTATTCTGGCGTTCTTTGTTGATAGCTTCCGCAACATTCTTATACTTTTTTTCTATCTCTTGAATCTTTTCCTTAGAATAGCCACGTGGCTCGATCATGGTTGTATCCGACATCTGTGAAAACCAGACAAAAGAAAGGGAGCGCAGCTGTGAATTGACAGTATTTCCCATCCAAGTCAGGTCATGGTAATTATTTAAGACCGAAATGACTGGGATATTCTCTACTATTTTGCCATTCTTTTTAGTGGCAAATATATCCATGACTCCCAAGAAAAAGACCAAGGGCAGGACTAGCAAGAGAAGCTGGTATTTAAGAACGGTAATGAGCTTTCCTGGCAAGATTTTCTTGCGCAAATACCAATAGAGAGCGCCTAGAGCAGCAAGTCCCAAAATAGCATAAAATCCATAATTGCCTCCGAGAAAGTCAAAGAGGGTCTTGGGATTTCTCAGCCAGACCATATCACTAGGCAATATTGGCTCTTGGCGATACTGAAATTTTAGACTGCTGGCTATGGTAGCAACCACTACTAGCGCTGTTATCAGCATGGTTGGCAGGAGAAAATGATTGAAAATTAGGTAAAGAGCCATAAAAATCATGAAAAAAACGATGATTTGAAAGAGACTGGCTCCGGTGAAAAGATACCTCTCTAAAACAACCACATCTCCTCGGATAGTATTTTGAATGGTGTAATTAAATACAAGTGCAAACACTGCACTCAACACAAAAGCAACAGAAACACTGGCTTTATTCTGAGCGAGATCGCGCAATCCCTTAACAGCTAGAAAGCTGGGGAGAGAAAGCAGGATAAAGATAAGTGCGATAAGGCAGAGGAAAGTTAGCATAAAGTTCTGCGTTATTTCCAACTTGCCTTCCTCAAGGAAATTCACTAAATAGCTTTGGTGATGCAGCAATTCCGGCATCTTATCGTCCATCAAAGCAAGAAATAGGAAGAGTTGGGAGAGAAAAAGATTTTCCAGTACCTCTCTGTTTTTCTTAGTAACTTGCAAGAACTTACCTGGGAAGCGTTTTTTAAGCTTTGGAAACTGGATAAAAATATAAGCAAATAAGAAAATCAAAAGCAAACCAGGCAAGGAGTTAAACTGCCAAAAATGATTGCTGAAAACCCGTTCTGCTTTGAACTCAAAATCATTGACATGCTGCGTTACTGTCAGTAAGTAAGAAAATCCTGTATAGAGAGCGTAAATAATAGCTGACCATATAAAGAATCTTTTGCTGAAGAGCTGAGACAAAAGCTTACCCAAGCCAAACAAAAGAGGGAGCAACATCAGAAAGGCCAGCCACAAGGCAGGATAATTCCGCAAATTTTTGCCTTCCTCCAACAATAAAACCGTCGTAACAGCGACTATATCTAAAAGTAAAAAACTAATTAGCAGGTATGAGAACTGCTTATAGTGATTGAGTAAAAATTTCATTTTCTTTCTGGTAAATAGTTAAATTCTCTAGCGAGATTTTTTGTAAACCAAGAATCTCACTTTTTCTTTAAAAGATTGGACAAACGATTTCGTATCTTTTGAGATAAATTTTTCTGACTTAATTTTTCTTTTTGCTCGGTCAACTCTGCTTTTTTCCTCTGCCAGTCCAGTAAAGAGGGTAGAGAAGATAAGGGCATAATCTTGAAATCGTAATGACTGTCCCAAGCTAGATAAACCAATAAATGCTCTAAAACATCAGACAACTCCTGCTCAGAGGATGGCAAGCTTTCTAAGCTCTTCATCTGGAACAAACTAGTCAAAGCAGAATATTTGAACCATACAAAGCCACCATAGACTCTCGTTAGAGAAGGGGGAGTCATAAAGTCAAAAGACTTATGCAAACCAGCTTCCTGCCAGACAGCAGCTAGCTTTGGACGCGGCGGTTCTGACTCAAACAAGCCATCTCTGACTAGGCGCGGCAAATCCGGAATAACCAGACCTACAGCAGACTCCTTCTCTAGCGCTTCTATGCTTGCATCCGCATAATCCACCATCATATTTATCAAATCAGAGCGCATAGCTTGGTCAAAAACTGCCTGATTCTCCACCAATCTATGAGTAGATAGATGGCCGATATAAGCATAGTTTTGCAGGATTTCTTTCTGCTCCAGCATGGCAAGCCAGTCATACGATTTCTGGCTTAGGATAATCTGCACTTTATTGCCCAGATGACCCAGCGATGTCTGCAGCTGTTTCAGCACTTCTGGCTGCGCTACAGTCACTAAATACTGATACTGAGATGACAGAGAGAATAGCTTGTCCTGATACTGCTGAAAAATAGGAAGATCCGTTACATGGATATGCAGGAGAACAGGCTGATCTGTCCGATAGTTCGAAGTTGCCTGAGACAAATACTTGTCCTGCAGCAAACAAGGAAGGTCTGGACCAAAATGATAGAAAAGGTGTTGCCTAATAAGCGAAGTTGGATAGGATGAGTTGGTTTCAAGTTCTTCCAGCAAATACCTAGTTAAAAAAGGATTGCCCGTGAGAGCCTTCACCTTTAGAAAAGGAAGCTTTGCTTCCAGAATTCTAAGAGGCTTATAGTATGAAAAATCTGGATGAAGCAATTCTCCCGCTTCTTCCTGACGGGTATCCAGGAGAGCTTGATATCTGAATTCTGCCTCTACAAAGCGCTTGGTAAACTTAGTCTCGTAATGGTCTATCACATCTTGAACATCAGTAAAATCTTCTACCTGAGACCAAAATTCACGGAAAGTCTTGTCTTTGAGAACTGACTGCTTAAAGGTGACAAAGTAGCTCTGCAGGTGTTCTTCAAAGTACCTGGTCTTGCGAAAATTAGTCATTCCCCAAAAATCGACTTGAGAATCCGCTTCAAAGCGCTGATAAATAGGCTCCAAATCCCATAGCGGACCAAAGCAAGTGTCATTCATGAGAGTCAGAGAGTCTGAGTTCTGCAAAGTGTCAAAACCCAGCCAGTTCATGCCATCACGCCAAGCTGCAAAGTCAAAGCCTCGATTATCCCGCTCAAGCAAGTCAGAAATGCCCAAGTCTTCTCTCAGCCGGCATTTGTCCTCGTTGCTCAAAGGACTATTTGAAATAAAAATAATCTTAGAAAAAAGCGGCTTTAGCTGCTCCAACTGGTAGAAGACATGACCGCTTATATGATTGCATTTATTGAAATGAACATAGAGTAATATTCGTTCCATGAAAATACCTTATTCTTTATGATTGAGAAATCTTCCAACTGCCATTACGCTGGATTAAGCCAGTGGCAGAATCCTTAGCAGAGGCATCGTCATCCTTAATATCCTGGCGATTGACTAAGATAACAGGGTTGTTCTGAGAGTCTGCAAAGGCTAGAATTTGTTCTTCCTGATCCCGCACTGAAACCTGCAGTTTTAACTTAGCGTTATTTATCTGTGACACATGGCACTTGTAAGTCAAGCGCTTCTGTCCAGCTCCCTCTGTCGGCTGATCCATGGAGTTATCATTGTAGAGCCAGATAGTTCGATCGATATCTGTCAGAGAAAAGGAAACATAGGTCGGAAGGTCTTGATTTACCTGATAAGAAATTTCAAATTCAATCTCTTGTTCAGGTGAAATCTGAGGCGAATGCAAGAGCTTAACCTTCAAATCAGAAACCGCTGCATTCTCAACCTGGAAACCTTCGTTCATGGCTTTTGTTTCAGTCGCATTGTCCAGACTGTACTGGTTGGCCACATCATCTGGATTGCCGATAGCCTTGACCAAGCCATTTTCAATCAAGACAGCCTTATTACAATATTTTTTAACAGCTCCCATGTCATGGGTTACCAGAATGGTCGTCTTGCCTGATTCCTTACGATCTTTGAAGTAGTCATTACACTTACGCTGAAAGGCTTCGTCCCCGACAGCCAAAACCTCGTCCAAAATCAGAATATCACCCTGAGCCTTGATGGCCACAGAAAAGGCCAGACGCACCTGCATACCGCTGGAGTAGTTCTTGAGCTTTTGGTTCATAAACTCTCCCAGCTCAGCAAACTCCACGATATCATCGTACATGGCATCTACTTCTTCTGTTGAGAATCCCAGCATGGCACCATTCATATAGACATTTTCGCGACCAGTTAGTTCTGGATTGAAACCAACACCCAGCTCGATAAAGGAAACCAACTTACCATCAATAGTTACCTTGCCCTTCTCCGGAATATAAATCTCAGAGATAATTTTCAGGAGGGTGGACTTACCAGAGCCATTGCGGCCGACAATCCCGTAGAAGTCACCTTTTTCAACTTCAAAGGAAATATCTTTCAAAACATGCTGTTCTTTGTAACCTTTGATCCCCTTAAAACGATTGACCAGACTGGTTCTCAAACTCTGAGTAGCCTCAGTAGGCAATCGAAAGAATTTACTTACATGGTCGACTTTTACTGCAATATTATTTGACATTATAAAATCTCCGCAAATCTCTTAGCATTTTTATTAAAGAAGAACAAACCTAGAGCCAATATCACAAAAGGAATCAAGTAGGGAATGAGGGCGATTAGTTTGTTATTAACGATGTCCCAGCCTCTGAAATTAACAGGATCAACAATGAAATGGCGCATGTCCTGCAACATCTGGGCAATCGGATTGAGCATCATAATTTTAGCTACAAAAAGTTTTTTACCATCCAAAAGGAAGTTCAGAGAGTAGATAATGGGGCTGGCGTACATTCCAGCCTGAAGAGCCACTTCCCAAATCGGTCCAATATCCCGATACTTTACAAACAAGGAAGACAGCATAAGGGCACAGCCCATTGCCAAGACCAATACCTCCAGAAAAAGAGGAATAATAACCAGCGTATGCAAGCCGAATTTCACCTGATTAATCAAGGCGAAGAGGAAAACAACGACCAGATTAATCAGGAAATTGATAGCTGCTCCAAGCACTGATGAAAAGACGATGGTATGCTTTGGAAAGTTCAATTTACGCAGCAAATCTCCCCGAGAAACGATGGAAAGCATGCCCATGTTAGTAGCTTCGGTAAAGAAAGACCAGAAGACCATCCCCAGCAAGAGTCCTACTGTATAGTGGGGTGTGCCGTCATCAAAGCGCAAAAAGCGGACAAAGACCAGATACATAATAGTAAACATCATCAACGGCTTCAAAATCGACCAGAGATAGCCGACCAAGGACCCTTGATAACGCAACTTAAAATCCGTCTTGATTAATTCTTTCAAAAGAATACGATTTTTTTTACTAAAAAAATCCATGAATATTACTCCTTATAAGCAAACTTTGTGAGAATGAGGATCGTAAAAACAAGCGTATGAAAAGTGCGGTTTTTACGGTAACCATATCGGCGAATCCTACGCCAGCGCTCCTTAAAAGGCATCTCCATAATGGTCACAAAGTTCTCAATTAACTCTCTATTTTCAGCAGTCAGCGGCAGGACCAGCAAATTTCTAGCCTGGGTCTGACTGTCTTTTATCAATTTCCAATATTTGGCAAAAAGAACATGGGGACGAACCCAGTTTTTTACGCGTTTTCTGAGCGTTCGCGCTCCCAACACATTATTCGAATGCTGTCGATAGAGCTCACCCGGCTTGTCAATATAGACTAGATTTCCAAAAGCCGCAGCCAGCAAGCCCAGATACCAATCGTGCATGAGCAGTTCATGCTCTTCCTTCCCAGTCCAAAGTTGGGCCAAGGCGCGATTTATCATAGAAACACCGCCCGTTACCGTATTCTCCGTCAACTCTTGGACTAGTTCTGTATTAGCGTGATCTGACTGAGTGCGAATCATGCTTTCGTGAACAACCTGTAGCTCTTGATCCACGACCTTCAAGTCAGTATACACCAGCAAGGGCTGACTGCTATCATACTTGTCTGCCTCAGCCAATTGCATGGCAATCTTGTCTGGCAGCCAAACGTCATCTTGGTCGCTAAAGAGATAGAAATCCGAATCTTGGTATTGAAGCAGGCTATGAAAACTCTGAATGACACCCAGATTTTGCGGATTATCCCGATTGATAAAGGCAATGCGGTCATCCTTGCGGCAAAAGTCCTCAATGACAGCCCGCGTCCCATCTGTAGAGCCATCATCACGAATCAGCAGCTGCCAGTCCCTATATGTCTGCTCTTGAATACTATTAATCTGCTCGGCCAGAAACTGTTCCCCATTATAGGTGGACAGAAGAATGGTCACTTTCATGATAAAAATAAATCCTCGTATTCACCCACAATTTTTTCCCAGGTGTAGTTTTCTTTCATATTTTCTTTGGCGGCTTGACCTAGCTTCGCAAAGTCTGTCTGAGCATCTACTCGGTCAATCAGCTGGGCCAGCTGGCCGGGTTCTTTTTTCCAGTACAGAGCCGTCTCTTTTGCCACCTTCCGATTGAAGTCCACATCCAGCACCAGATTGGCATCTGTCTGAGCCAGTGCTTCCAAGAGTCCCGGATTGGTCCCACCAACCTCATGGCCATGTATGTATGCAAAAGCATGATTACGGATATATTTGAGCAGATTCTGATCATAGACCGTCCCAGCAAATTTAATGCGAGAATCACGGTCAAAGCCTGTTTTCTGCTTAAGCTCTTCAAAATAGGGATTTCCCTCATGATTGCAGATAATCAGCAAGTCACGTTGGGTTTTGGATCTCATAAATTCTTGAATGATGGTTTCGTAGTTGTTTTCAGGAACGAAGCGTCCGACAATGAGGTAATAGTCTTTTTCCTTACTGGCCCACTTTTCAAAGAAGACCCTGACCTTGCCTTCGTTTTCCGTCAGATTTGACAGATAAATGTCGGTTCCATAAGCGATACAGGTCGTTTTAGACCAAGGATAAGCTTTTTGAATATAGCTTTCGATGCCTTGATTATCCGCTATAACCAAGTCTGCATGCTTGGTCATGACCTTCTCAGAATACTTGAGATAGGCTTGGACTGGCTTAGACCACTTGGCCCGCTTCCACTCCAACCCGTCAGGATTGATAAAGAATTTACCGCCTGCCTGATGGATACGACGAGCAAAGGGAAAGATAAAAGCACCAATCGTATTTCCAAGAATGTAAAAAATTGGCTGCTCAATCTGCTCTTTCTTAGCAAACTTGAGGGCGTAGGAGACAGCCATCATATCATAGGCAATTACGCGGGCCGGGCCAAGCTTGGGTGGCTTAACTGTAAAGCAGTCTACTCCCTTGTAGTCAAAATGATGAAAAGCTTCATCATCTGATAAGCAAGCCACATGATATTGGATTTGAGAAGAGATTTGATGCTCTGTCAATTTCTCGACAAAGGTTTCAAATCCTCCATATTTGGCAGGAAGTCCCCGACTCCCGATGATGAAGACATGTTTCATGATTTCCCTCAATTCAAGATTTTACAATCCATTCTATTATACCACTTTCTAGTGTGTTTGTATAATACAAAAAGGACAGGTAGAGCCGTAGCTACACTTGTCCTTTTCTTTCTTTAACCTCTTCTACCAGAAAACAGCTTATTTTTCACTTTGCGTAAGAAAGAGCCTGCTGGTTGAGAAGGTAAATTTGTATCCAATAAGCACTTGACATGACGCAAGGAGTTAGCCTTGTACATTTCAGTATTTTCAATCTTATCCAATAAGGTTTGGTAAACACTCTGAACTGTGTAGCGCTCTTGAATCTTGCCTAGATTGGCCACCGACTGGTCTTTTAATCCCTCAAAGTTTGCCAAGGCAGCGTTTATCTTATCTGTTAGCTGTTCGATATTGCCAGAAGAATACAGCTGACCTTCTTCAAAGATTTCATAGGCGGATAGATGACCAGGATTGTCCGACAAAATGGTCGGAAGGCCATTCATAATCGCTTCAACATAGACTAAACCAAAGGTTTCCATCGCAGACGGAAATACCGCAAGATCTGCTGCCGTCACCTCTGCCCAAGGATTGTCCTTGTGTCCCAAGAAGCCAATATTTTTTACCTGATGTTCAGAGATATAAGTATCGCATCTTTTTTTGTACTCCTCATCCCAGGCACCGATAAAAACTAAGGTCGGTTTTGGCTGAGATAGCTGGTTATAGGCTTTTATCAATTCTAATTGATTTTTCCGCTCTGTCAAACGTCCGACTGACACAATACGCCTTTCGGCTCTATCCTTTTCTCCTGTATTAGTAGGATGAATTTTCGTAAAAGGGGCAAAAGACAAGACTTTTCTGTTTGGCAGCAGCTCCTGTAACTGTCTCTGCAAGGCACCTCTAACTGCAAATATTTCCTGCGAATAATCACTGATAAAATCTAGCTTTTCCTTATAGTAGCCAAACTCTCCGTCAGGAAATTCATGAATCAGCCAGAAATGCGGAACATCCTCGCAGGCCGCTGCCACTGCACCTTGAAACATATTGACCGTATTGGTAATAACCAAATCAATCTTTCGCTCCGTTAGTATCTTTCTGAGCGCTGAGGTATTTTCTTGATAAGACCGAGCTCTAGACTCAGGACTACCTGGCAGGCCACCAGGCGCGTCCTCCCACCACCATTTAACTGCCGGCAAGGCTATAGTCTCAATACCCAAGGCTGCCAAGCTGGATATATAGTCCTGCTGAACGGCTACATGATAATCCGGAATCGCATTGATAACCTGATGGCCAGTCTGGACCAAGTATTCCATCAAATTGACAATAGAGATTTCAGCTCCATTATCTAGCGTTCCAGTCGGCGAAATGAATAATATCTTTTTTTTCATAGCTTATCCTAATATATTCCAATAAAAGGGCACCATCAAGTAGAGGGAAACCAAGAAGTTAGCTACCAGAGTCCCAACCATCATTCGATTCACCACCCTGTCTTTAATGTCCAAGGTTCCTAGATTAGCAACAGTTGGTAGCAGTAAGATCAAGAAGGGTGTAAAATAACGTCCCTGAGTACCAACTGATATCATGGCACCTTTACCTAGTACGATAGGCGTCCACTGCAGATACATAATCGACACAACAGCAATCACTTGAACTAGAAACAGATAACGCGACATGACTGTATAGCCCTTAGCCATAAAATCTTTCTGCGACTGCAAAAAGATAATCGCCAAAACTGCCACATCAATAAAAATCAGCCAAAGCGGCAGCTGGATAGTAAAATTCCCCAAAAAGCCAAACATACCGATTGTCAAAATCGTATTCAAGTCGCCATTAACACTTTGCTTAAAGAGCGTATTCAGCAAGACTTGACCATAGTGCAAGAGCCCGCCCTGATTGCGAAATGCCAAATGCAGGGCAAGAAAGAAAGCTGCAAAGCCAAGTATATAAAAGATAATGCGATAACGAGCTACAAAAGCTTTGGTTGCAACAAAAGGCTTGTTCAGAACCGCAAGGAATCCTTCAAACTCAAAATCAACAAAAGGTAGCAATCCTAATAAAAGAACATTATTCGGTTTGGTTACAAAGAGGCCTATAGAAATCACCAAAAGCTCCAGTACATTTCTATTAGTAAATCTCTTATGGTAGGCAATATTGGTCAAAAAGCCAACCGCCAGCATAATCTCCAGATAGCTCATCACATCGTAAGAGAGAGAAGCAGCCTGCTGGACCATAATAGGCAAAAGAGATAAGAAAAGCAGAGCTTTTTTGCCATATTTAAAATATTTAATCAGCAGATAAACCCCGATGATGTATGCCAAGGCATTAAAGAGCCGCCCCATCATCACGATGAAGCCTACTGACGGATAAAGCATGCTTCCCAAGGTCATACCTAGCAGCTGAGGCAGGAAAGAGATTGCCTTGAGATTAAAGCCAAAGGCAAACTCTTCTTGCGTCATATCTATCTTCTCTGAGAACAGTTGCTTGTACTCTGCCGGCGAAACATTTGGAGTGGATGGGATTTTATCCATCCATTTATATGTTCGGCTGGTCGGTTTATGGAAGATTTCCCATGTCATACGAGCATGATTGGTCTCATCAGGCACCCGATTAATCGGCTGTGCAATCATAAAAGTCAAGACAAATACACTTGCCAGTAACAAGAAAATATTCTCGACTTTGACTTCTTTATTTCTTTTCAAAATAAGTCACCATTTCATCTTTTTTATCTAAACTGCAATTTTCTAATACAAAAGCGTAGGCATTCTCCGCCAGTTCTCTGCGTAAATCCGCAGAAAGAATCAAGCTCTCCAGCTTTTCTTTCCATTCACTATCTTTAGCCAAAAGTCCCGTCTGACCATCTATCATCATGTCCGCAAAGGCCCCGATATGACTGGCAATCGTTGGCACCTTGACTAGAGCTGCTTCTATCCACTTGATTTCTGACTTGGCCCGATTAAAGACTGAGTCAACCAACGGAGCCAGATTAATATCAACCTGACTAATCAACTGAGGCAAGGCCTTCCAGTCCACATACTCATGGACGACAATACGCTGCGTATATTGTTTCATATCCTGCGGGATATCCAAGTGCCCTACAATATGAAGCTCTACGGATGGGTAGTTGTCTAGCACTTCTTTGATAGCCGGCTTGATAAGCTCAAAATTTTCATTGTGGCTGATAGAACCAGAGAAATAACCGATTTTGATTCTGTCGTCTGTACCAAAGTCTTCCTTCAAGAACTGCGAGCTAACCGTAATCAATTCGCTGGACGCCAGATTACGATTCAGCAGGACGGAGTCCTTGTATTTAAGCAATTCCTCTTTTAGCTGATTCGTAGAGGTAATCGCCCCATCACAAGCCGCCAGCATTTTCCCGTAATTCTTGACACTAGCATCGTAATTGCCCTTTTCCTTCTCAGACAAGCCTTGGGTATAACTCAGCTGATCCGTGTAAAGGGTATCAAAGACCAAATCATCAATATCAAAATAAACTGGCTTATGCTCCTCCCGAGCCAAATCGCATAAAAGCTGAAGCTGGGCGGACCAAGGAGCGCGGTAGATAATGATGTGGCTGGCATACTGGGCATGAGCCAGACTAAACTCAGACGCATTGACCACTTTCACAGCAAAGCCATTCTTTCTAAGCTGTTCTGCCTTATTGAGAACACGGTAGCGCGTACACTGCGGAATGATATTCTCTACACCGTCAATGATGAGAATATATTGATTACGAGGCACATCTTTGAATTTCTGAACTATATTCTCAAGAATATCCACTGGGTAGTCTGTCTTCTCCCGAACATAGTCCAACAAATCAGGAACTTCCGATTCTCTTTCCAGACCTTGCCACAAAAACTGCTGATCATCATAATTCTTCAAAGAAGTATACTTAATCAGAGGACTGCCCGCCTTTAACATCCTTAATGGGTGAATATACATAGCCGAATCCCGATTTTCGTGAACCAAGGCGTCGTAACGATAGCCCAAGTCAGCAAAGTACTTGGTAAAAGTCGTTTCATGCTTTCCGATAGCTTCTTCTCGTGAATCCGTGTCAGTCAGCACTTGCCAATAGTCGTAGAATTCTTCGGACTGAAGTAGCAAAGGCTCAATCACCAAAAAATAAGACTGTAGGTGATTGGGAATATAACCATAGCGGTTAAATCCAGTAATATCTTCCTGGGTCTCACCATAGGAAATCCCCCAAAAATCAAGATTTCTGCCAGCCATGGTTTGAAAGACTGCTGCCAAATCACTCATAGGTCCGATATTGGTGTCATTGACGAGCATCAGCTGAGAGCAATGCTGCAACGTTTCCTTTCCCAAGGAAAGAATGCCTTCACGAAAAGCTGCCGTATCATAGCCACTATTATCCCGCACCAAGACTTGGCCATACTGTCCTAAGATTTCTAAATCCTCTGCAACCAGTCCGCCGTTAACGACGATGAGAGTCCTATCAGCCAAAGCTGCTAACTTTTCTAAAAAGATAAGTTTGTACTTCTGCAAGCGTGGTTCGGATTCAAAAATGACATAGACTAAGACTTTTTCGCCACTTGAAACTGAAGCTAAAGCTTTTTCTCGTTGAGAGTTCCGCAACCATTTATAATAATAAACCTTAGGAGACTTAACTTGGCGTTTCAAACGAACCAGCTGTTGCTTAATCCGACTTAAAACAGCTTTGATACTGCGAGGATTTTTGACTAATCGAGCCAGACGTTTCAATGGCGTAATTACGCCATTCCCCAGCCGATAGGAAATAGATCGGCGAATACGAAACTGCTCCTGAATAGCCTCATCTCGCTGTTCCTTTATCGTTCTCAGTCTGGATTTCAGGGAATCTAGATTTTTATGTAACTGTCGCTGATCCTCCTGCAGTTCAAGAACATAGTCGTTCACTTTATCCATATGCTGAATCAGTTCATCCAAACGACCTTCCAGTGTAAATATGTTCTGGCCCAGAGCTTGGTAAATATCATCTGGTATCTTTCTCACATACTTACGCAGGATTTTCAGATACATTTCGTAATGATATCTCGTAGAATCCCGTTTAGAGATTGATTCCTTATCAAAGACCCGGTAATTCAGCTTTGTTTTTGCATCATAAACTGGTTTTGCACCTTGATTGATAATTAAGTTTAAAAGAAAATCATAGTCCTCCAGTTTCTCACGATTCAGCGCTTCATCATAATAAATACCATCAGCAACCGAACGACGAATGAGGGAACAGTTGGAAATATAATTCTCTGTTAAGAAAGCTAGCTTGTCATAAGGCCGTGATTTAAGGTAAACTTCCTTTTTATCAGGATCATACAAATCACCATAGACAATATCTGCCTCCTCCTTCACCATGCTTATATAGAAGCTCTCAATATAGTCTGAATCCAGAAAATCGTCACTATCCACAAAAATAAAATAAGTGCCTTGAATTTGCTGCAAAGCCTTGTTTCTTGTCTTGACAACCCCCATATTTTCATGGCTTTCAAACCGCGTCTTAAAAGGGGAATCCGCCAAGACAGCCTCTATGATTTCAGCAGAATGGTCAGAGGAGCCATCATCCAATACCAGTAACTCAATATTTCGATAGGTCTGAGCAAAAATACTGCGCAAACACTGTTCAATGTAATCTTGATGGTTGTAACAAGTTACAACAACAGATATTAAATCTTTCATATACTTTCCTTGTAAATAACTCTATTAGTTTGAGTTAGCATCTTGACTCTTCATGTATGCTTTATTTATCAGATTAGCCACCCACTTGGGCCAGAAAAGCTGATACATGAACAAGTCCTCTTTGGTTCGAGTATTATCTGAAATAGTCTTGGTTGTTTCCGACTCTCCATGAATCCGGTGGCAC